>Ga0207683_10000011_pt1 | contig 140261 bp, 118 predicted proteins | sample KBSM73metaG_FD_184333 | JGI IMG/M metagenome (GOLD analysis project Ga0207683, IMG submission 184333) | Miscanthus rhizosphere microbial communities from Kellogg Biological Station, Michigan, USA - KBS M7-3 metaG (SPAdes) (version 2) | ecosystem: Host-associated > Plants > Roots > Rhizosphere...
CTGTTCGTTCAGCGCCGCGCGCGAGGGTCCGGCCTATGCCTGCGCGATCAACCAGCTGACGCTGTTCAAGCTACGCAACCAGTTCTTCGCCAACGCGCTGACCAAGCCCGACCAGTTGCGCCAACGGGTCGCGTGGTCGCTGTCGCAGTTCTTCGTGATCTCGGCGATGAAGGATCCGGACATGGAGGCCGCGTACGTGCAGGCGCGGTACCACCAGATGCTGTTCAACGGCGCGTTTGGCAACTTCGAGGACCTGTTGCTGAACGTTGCGCTGTCGCCCCAGATGGGCCACTACCTCGACATGGTGGACAACGCCAAAGCGAATCCGGCCGCAGGCACCGAGCCCAACCAGAACTTCGCGCGCGAACTGCTGCAGCTGTTCTCCATCGGCACCATTGAACTGCAGGCCGATGGTACGCCGCTACGGGATGCCGCGAACCAGACAATACCGAGCTACGGCCAGAACGAGATCAAGGCGTTCGCGCGCGTGTTCACGGGCTGGACCTATCCGCCCTTCGACGCTGCGCAGAAAAAGGGCCCGGACGACAATCGCTACTTCGCCAAGCCGATGGTGCCGGTGGCTGCGGACCACGACACCGCTCCCAAGACGCTGCTCAAAGGCGCCACGCTACCCGCCGGCTTGTCGGCCGACATCGAGCTTCGCCTCGCCGTCCACAATGTCTTCATGCACCCGAACACCGGCCCCTTTTTCGCAAAGCACATGGTCCGGCAGCTGGTGACGGGCAATCCTTCACCCGCGTACATCGGACGCGTTGCCGCAGCATTCAATGACAACGGCAGCGGAGTGCGCGGCGACATGAAGGCAGTGTTGCGCGCGGTCCTCCTCGATCCGGAAGCGCGAGGCGACATGAAGACCGACCCGGCCTACGGAATGCTGAAGGAGCCTGTCCTCTACATCACCTCGGTGCTGCGCCAGTTGGGCGCCCAGAGCGACGGCGCGGGACTGGAGCGGGCGGCGAGGGCGATGGGCCAGGACGTCTACTACGCGCCGACGGTGTTCAATTATTACCCTGCCGAATACACGATTCCAGGAACCGCGCTGGTGGCGCCCCAATTCGGCATCCACAACACGAACACCGTGCTGCACCGGATGAATTTCGCGTACGACATGATCTACAACGACGGCTACGGGCCCGACGGCGACGTGCCGAACGCCATTGGAACGCGCGTGGACCTCAGTGCCTTCTCCAGCGCCGCCGCGGACCCTGCGAAACTCGTCGCGATGGTCAACGATCGCCTGTTCGGCGGCGGCATGCCGTTGGGCATCAGGGCAGAAATCCTCGCCGCAGTGACCGCACTGCCTGCCGACGATGCGGACGAGCGCGCGCGCACCGCGGTGTTCCTCGCGGCATCGTCCTTCCAGTTCCAGGTGTCCCGATGACGAGCGCATCGGGTCGCCGGCGCTTCCTGCGCGCCACCGGTGCCTTTTCGGCGGGCGCGTTGTTCCCGACGCTCTCGGCGTGGGCGCCGTCGACGCTGGCGCAGGCGTCAGATTATCGCGCGCTGGTGTGCGTCTTTCTGTACGGCGGCAACGACGGCAACAACATGGTCGTGCCGTACGACGATTACGCGAGCTACGCCGCGGGCCGCAGCGGCGCGACCGGTGCCGCCCTCGATCGCGGAGAACTCGTGCCCATCGAGCCCGCGGGACTGGCGCGCTACGGATTGCATCCCGATCTCTCGTCGCTTGCGCCGCTGTTCGAACAGGGCAAGCTGGCGGTGGTCGCCAATGTCGGTGCGCTGACCGCGCCGATCACGCGCGCCGACTATCTGGCCGGCAAGGCGCGTCCGCGCAACCTGTTCTCCCACAGTGACCAGCAGTCCGTGTGGCAAGGTCTCGTCCCCGGACAGGCGACGCCCAGCGGATGGGGCGGCCGCATTGTCGACGTCACGGGCGCCGGTAATGCCGGACTCGCCATTCCGGGAATGGTGTCGCTCGCCGGCGATGCGATCTACACAATCGGCGCGACGTCGCTGCCGGTGGCGCTGGCGCAGGATGGGGCGCTCGGCCTCGCGGGCGATCGCTACAGCGATTCCGGCCGGATCCGCTATAACGCGCTGAACAGGATTCTCGCCCGTGACCGCGAACATCAGCTCGTCGCCAGTGCTGCGGACGTGATGACGCTGGCCGTGAAGAGCAGCGAAGCACTGTCCGACGCGCTGAATTCTGCGTACAGCGCGATCGATACGGCGTTCCAGGGCACCAACGGAAGTCTAGCGGACCAGGTCTACCAATGCGCGAAGCTGGTGGCCGCGCGGGCGCAGCTCGGTGTGTCGCACCACGCGTTCTTCACGTCCATGGGCGGGTTCGACACGCACAACGCTCAACGCGGCGAGCAGGCATCGCGCTTCCGCGAACTCGGGCCTGCGCTGGCCGCGTTCCAGAAGGCGATGGACGCGCTCGGTGTTCCGGACAAGGTAACGACGTTCACGCTTTCGGATTTCGGCAGGACATTTCGCATCAACGCCAATGCCGGCACTGATCATGCGTGGGGCAGTCACCATTTGGTCATGGGCGGCGGCGTGCGCGGCCGTGCGTTTTACGGGAGATTCCCGAATCTCGCCATGGGCGGAGCGGATGACGCCGGCGACGACGGCCAGTGGATTCCGACGACGTCGATCGAACAATACGGCGCGACGCTCGCGAAATGGTTCGGCGTGAAATCCACTGCGCTCGCACACGTGTTTCCCAATCTGCCGGCATTCGCTGTCACAGACCTGGGATTCCTCGCCTGACTCCTTTGCGCAGGACATTCCTACGGCATAAAACTAGGGCGATTGGCCGACAACGCCCAGTTGGGGCAAAAGTTTGCGGTAACGCCCGCCGCGATTTCCGCAACTTCGCATGATTCGCGTACCCAACCAAGCATACTGATGGCATTAAGATGTATGGTACACGTCAAGACATTCGTCATATGAATTTTGTACAAACCAATGTAATCAATATATTAAGTGTGATAGTTAACATGGCATGCGCATAAGATTGACTGCAACTTTGCCGTTTGTCGCCAAATTGATAAATTACTTGAATTGTGTATGTTGTCCGTGAATAATCGCCGCACAGGGGAGCGTTCCGATGTACTCACGGCGTCGCAATTGAGCCGCGTGAGAACCTAAGGACGAGCCAACCACGACATCCGTCGTCCCAAGTGCGGAGGCTGGCGATGCAGGGCGAAATCAGCAAGTCCAGGAATGTGGCGGCGCGCACGCGCGGCTGGCTCAAGAATGTGGCGTTGGTCCTCGCGCTCGGCTTCGGCCTCAGTGCCGGTCTCGCGACGCAAGACGCAGTTGCCGCGGACCAGACCTACCCGGTCGTGCGCTTCTACAACGAGCGGACCGGAACGCACTTCTACACCATCGACACCGACGAACGGGACCAGGTCCTGCGCCTGTATCCGTGGTTCGACTACGAGGGCGTCCAGTTCTACGCCTACAAGACGCAAGTGGCCGGCAGCCTACCGGTTTACCGTTTCTTCAATACGTCGACCGGCACGCACTTCTACACGATCGTCCCCGAGGAAAAGGATTATGTGCTGCAGCGCTACCCGGTCTTCGCCTTCGAAGGCCCAGCGTATTACGCGCTGAGCACGCCCGGTGCGGGCAGCGAGGACCTTTACCGTTTCTTCAACACTCGCACGGGCGCGCACTTCTATACGACCAGCGCTCCCGAGCGCGACCACGTCAAGGCGACGTGGCCGTGGTTTACGTTCGAAGGTGTTGCTTACCAGGTTTACGCTGACGGGACGCCGGGCGGCGGCGGCGGTGGCGGTGGCTCAGGTGTCACAACGACCGCATTGTTCAGCTCCGCCAATCCGGCGGCTGTCGGCGCCAGCGTGACCTTCGTGGCTACCGTGAGCGGGACGGCGCCTACGGGCACTGTCGCGTTCACCGACGGCGGCGCGGCGATTTCCGGCTGCGCGGCGGTTGCCGCGGGAACCAGCGGCAACACCGCAACGGCGATCTGCACGTCCACCACGCTCACGGCGGGCATCCATTCGATCATAGCGACTTACGCAGGCGACGCCGTCAACGCATCGTCCAGCAACACGCTGACACAGAACATCACCGGCGGTGGCGGCGGCGGCGCAGTCTCGACGACATCGGTGGTGAGCTCGGCCAATCCCGCGGCCTTCGGCGCAACGGTGACGTTCACGGCCACCGTAACGGGCGACGCGCCCACCGGAAGCGTGACCTTTACCGATGGCGGCAACCCGTTGTGCGCTGTGGTTCCCCTGGGAGCTGGCGGAACCGCTACGTGTTCAACGAATGCGCTGGGCGCAGGCACGCACACTATCATCGCGAGCTACGGCGGCGACGCCGGCAACATGGTTTCCAGCGGCATGGTCGCCCAAGTCATCAATGCGGGCGGCGGCGGCGGCGGACCGGGAACGACGATGACCACATTGGTCAGCTCGGCCAACCCCGCTGCAAGTGGCGCGAGCGTCATGTTCACCGCCACGGTGACCGGCACGACGCCAACGGGCAGTGTCAACTTCATGGACGGCACGGGTTCAATCTCCAATTGTGCCGTGGTCAACCTGGCCGCTGGTAGCGGCAACTCGCGGACCGCCACATGCACGACCACGAACCTGGCGGTGGGTACGCACGCCATCGCTGCGAAGTACTCGGGCGACGCCAAAAACGCGCCGTCGACGAGCGCAACAATCAGCGAGACGATCACGGGCGCACCGGCGGCGCTGGTGCCGAAGGTCGCGTTCACGCTGTCCAATACGCTCTTGATCGCTCCGCAAACCGTTACGATCACGGCGACGGCAACGGAAACCGGCGGCACGATCGCCAAGGTCTCCCTGTACCTGGACGGCGTGAAGCTCGCGGACCTGACCGCATCGCCATACACGTTCACCACGCCGGCACTGGGGATGGGCACGCACCAGGTCTACGCGACTGCCACCGACCTCCTGGGCACCGTAACGTCGACGCTGACGCAGAACGTCGTGGCCATTTCCGGTCCGCCGCCCGTGGCATCCGTTGATGCCAACATCTGGCGTCTGCTCAACCAGGCCACGTTCGGCGCCTCGCAGCAGGAAGCGGCGAAGGTCAAGGCAATGGGCATCACGGGCTGGATCGACAACCAGTTCCTGCAGCCGATGTCGGGGTATCCGGACTCGAAGTACAACGTGATCGCGCTGAACCCGATTCCGTCCGTTTGCGCGACCCAGGACCCGCAGAAGAAGAACTACGCGGCGGACTCGCCGCAGGCGATATGCGCCCGCGATCACCTGACGCTTGCGGGCATCCAGCGCGACTTCTTCACCAATGCGATCACGGCGCCGGACCAGCTTCGCCAGCGCGTGGCTTGGGCCCTGTCGCAGATCGCCGTGACGTCAGGCAATGAACGGGACCTGTCGTACGCGTACGTGATGTCGCGGTACCAGAACATCATGTTCCAGGAGGCGTTCGGCAATTACCAGACGCTGCTGCAGAAGATCACGCTGAGTCCCGCCATGGGCAACTACCTCGACATGGTCAACAACGACCGTGCCAGCGGCGCCCGCGTGGCGAACGAGAACTACGCGCGGGAAATCATGCAGCTCTTCTCGGTTGGCCTCGAGGAATTGAACGACGACGGGTCCGTGATCAAGGACGGGGCTGGCGATCCGATTCCGACCTACGACCAGAACACCATCAAGGAATTCGCCAAGGTGTTCACGGGCTACACGTACGCCGATCCGGCCAATCCCGCAGCGCCCGCGACAAAGAAGAACGGCGCGTACTACGCGGCGAACATGGTCACCTACCCGACCACCGCGAACGCCGGCCACGAGACCTCGGCCAAGACGCTGCTGAACGGTATTCCCGTGCCGGCCAACCAGACGCCGCAGCAGGATCTCGACGCCGCGGTGCAGAATGTGTTCCTGCATCCGAACACACCGCCGTACATCAGCCGCCAGCTGATTCAGCGCCTGGTCACGGGTGACCCGTCGCCTGCCTATCTGGCACGGATCTCTGCCGTGTTCAAGGACAACGGACAGGGCGTGCGCGGCGACCTGAAGGCCGTGGTGAGGGCGATCCTGCTGGATCCGGAAGCGCGCAACGTCGTCAACCCTGCGGCCACGTTCGGCAGCCTGCGTGAACCGGTGATTTCGGTGACCGCGGCCATTCGCGCGCTGAACGGCATCAGCGACGGCAACCGCCTCGCGGGTGCGACGAGCAACCTTGGCCAGAACCCGTACTTCTCGCCGACGGTGTTCAACTACTTCCCGCCGGATGCGGCGATTCCGGGCACGTCGACCCTTGCGCCGGAATTCGCGATACACACGACCAACTCGGCGGTCGCGCGCTCCAACCTGGTCTACACGCTGGTCTACCAGCCGTATGCGCCGGACCCGACGATCCCGAACGCGGTGGGAACGCGCCTCGACCTGTCGCAGTTCGCGGCGCTCGCGGCCAACCCGGCGGCGATGGTCACCCGGTACAGCGAAGTGCTGACCGGCGGCCAGCTCGATCCGGCGGCGCAGGCCATCGTCGTGAATGCGGTGAACCAGGTCGCGATCAGTGCAACGCCTACTCCGGCGCAATTGATGGCCCGCGCCCAAATGGGGGCCTACTTGATTCTTTCCTCCTTCCACTTCCAGGTGCAGCGCTGATGAATACCAATCGCCGGAAATTCCTGAGGTCGACCACCGCGCTCACCGCGAGCGCGGCCGCGGGCAGCATGCTCCGCTGGGGTGTCCAGAGCGCCGAGGCGCAAGCGACCGGCGGCTACAAGGCCATCGTGTGCGTGTTCCTGTTCGGCGGCAACGACGCGAACAACATGATCGTCCCGGTCACGGACTATGCTCAGTACGCGGCCACGCGCACGGTGGCGTCGAACGTGGGCCTCACCCAGGCGCAGCTGCTTTCATTCAATGCGCCGAGCGCCGGCAAGTCCTATGGCTTCCATCCGTCCTTTGCACCACTGACGCCGACTTATGCCTCCGGCAAGCTGGCCGTGATCGCCAACGCGGGAACGCTGGTCACGCCGTTGACGCAGGCGCAATACAAGAATCCGCCGGTTGGCTATGTGCGACCCTCGAACCTGTTCTCGCATTCCGACCAGCAGAATGCGTGGATGGGCCAGATATCGGGGCAGGCGGTGGCCACGGGCTGGGCGGGCCGCGCGGGAGATTCACCGAGCATCACTTCCGCAAGCGCAACGTCGGCGATTCCCGTGACGATCTCGGTCTCGGGCAAGCAGGTGTTCACGATCGGCAACAAGACGGCGCCCTTGGTCATCCCCGGCAACGGGGGCGTGGGGGTATCGGCGCAGGGGGGCGGGGATGGCCCGGCGCGGTTCGCCGCGATGCAGGCACTGCTTAGCACGGGTCAGTCGAACGTCGTGGTCGCCGGTGGATCGAACATCCTGAGCCAGGCGCTGGCTGCCAATGCCACGGCCAATCCGATTCTGCAAGCCACGCTGCCGCCGGTGATTCAGACGGCCTTCACGGTCGGCGGCACGTTGCTCAACACCAGCATTGCGCAGCAGCTGCGGCAGGTCGCGCGGCTCATCAACGCGCGCGCGGCCACCGGCAACACCGTCGGGCGCCAGTTCTTCTTCGTCAGCATGGGCGGCTTCGACACCCACTCGAACACGGTCACCAACCAGACCAACCTGCTCAACCAGCTCGCGCCGGCGATGAAGGCGTTCTACGACTACACGGTTGCCGACGGCGTGGACAGCATGGTCACGCAGTACACCGCCTCGGACTTCAACCGCACGTTCATCGGCAACGGCAATGCCGGCGTCGACCACGCGTGGGGCGGCCATTCCATCGTCCTCGGCGGAGCAGTGAACGGCGGCAACATGTATGGGAAGTTTCCGGACCTCACCGTCAAGGGACCGGACGATTCGGGCAGCAACGGTGCCTGGATTCCGACGACTGCGGTCGACCAGGTTGGTGGCACGCTGGCCAAGTGGTTCGGCATGCCGGCCGGCGACATCGCGCAGGTGTTCCCGAACCTGAAGAATTTCGCGCCCGACTTGGGCTTCATGTCCTGATTCACGCGGAGGCCGCAATTAAGCAGCCCAGCTTGACTACGACGGTCCTGCGTTAGACGACTCCGGCGTTGCATCCCCCCGCGGCGCCGGCGCGGGACCGCCACCTTTTCCTCCGACCGCCGGTCGGGTCGCATGCGCCGCGATCCGCCCGGCGTTTCTTTTTTTCCAACCTCGATCCGGCTGATGGTAGTGACACGCACACCCTAAAGCGCATGCGCCGCTGTGCCGCGCGGCACGGCGCGCACGATCAGAGCGGTCGCCACCGCTTCGAGGACATCGGCGACAACCGGCTTGGGAAGCAATGTCAGGCCTGCGGACCGGGCCGCGCGTTCCGCGGCGGCGCTGGTATCGCCGGAAACGATCAGTGCGGGCACCGCGAAACCAAGTTCGGCGCGCAGCGCGCGAACGGTGGTGACGCCGCTGGCGCCATCGCCCAGCCGCAGGTCCGCGACGACGAGGTCGGGATACCGCGCCGATCGACACAGGACATCCAGCAGCGACCGGGCATCGCGCGCGCCGACGACCTGAGCACCCCAGATCGAGAACAATTCGGACATGGCGTCGATCGCCGCGGGGTCGTCATCCACTACCGCCACGAGCGTCCCGTCGAGCGAAACGCGACCGTTGCAGGCAGCACCGTGCGCCGCGCCGGCGAACGCGTGCACGGCGTCGGCCGCCCTCGGCATGTCGATGCGAAAGCTGGAACCGGTGCCCAGGCGCGAGACGACCGCGACGTCGTGGCCGAGCAACTGCGCCAGCCTGCGCACGATGGCAAGCCCCAGACCCATGCCCGCCGGCGTCACGGCACTTCCGCCGCCGCGCCGAACCTGGTAGAACTCCTCGAATATCTTTTCGCAGTGTTCCCTCGCGATGCCGGCACCGGTATCGACGACAACCGCCGAAACCTGCGCACCACGCCGTCGCGCGCCGATGAGGACGCCACCCTGCAACGTGTAGCGCACCGCGTTCGCGACGAGGTTGCGCACCATGCGCTCGAGAAGCGCGGCGTCGCTGTCGACGGTGAGGCGCGTTTTGGCGCAGCGCAGCACCAAGCCCTTGCCCTCCGCCTGCGGCCTGAATTCGGCTGCAATGCGCGCGAGTAGCGGCGCCAGCGCGACGCGGGAGCGCTCAGGCGTGTGCGCACCGGCCTCGAGTTGCGACAAGTCGAGCAACTGCGCGAATTGCGACTCCAGTGCGTTGACGGCGCTCTGCACATTGCCGACCAACGGTTGCCACGGCGCGTCGCGCGCCCGCGTGGCGAGTACCGCGGTATACAGTCCCAGCGCATGCAGCGGCTGGCGCAGGTCGTGGCTCGCCGCGGCAAGCAACTGGCTCTTGGCGCGATTTGCGGCTTCGGCCGCGGCGCGCGCTTCGTGCGCCGCGCGCGTCTGGCGCTTGAGCCCATCGATCAGGTCGATGTTCTCGTAACGAATGGCGAGTGACCGGGTCAGCACATCATTGAGGTGATGCCCGAACGCGAGCACGAATCCCAGCACCACGGTCATGACCAACGCGGTGAACGTATGGACGTGGTCGGCGACCAACGCCTCGCGCAAGATCAGCGGCACCAGCGCGGGGATGACGAACCCGTAGAAGGAAGGCTTGTATACGGCCGTGAGATTGAGGCCGCCCAGTACGACGCCGAACAGGCACACGATCAGCAGCGCCTGGTGCGACGGTGAATTCGGATACATCGCGACGGAGGCGAAACCCCAGAGCGCGCCGCCAAGCGTCGAGCCGAAAGCCCAATACCGGCCCCAGCGCGGCGCTGCAGCGAGCCCTGGCTGCACGCGGCACCAGGCGCGAACCAGCGCGCCTCGCCACAATTGGTTGGCGAAGATGAGAGACACCCATGACGCCATCAGCCAAGGCGGAGCCTGGCCCCACATGGCCGAGCACAGCAGCACCGCGCCAAGCATCATGGACAGCGACGTGCGGTGCCAGCCCGCATACAACTCTCCCACCTGATCGGCGCGGGCGCGCGCAATCAGGGCAGGGGGAATGCCGGAGAGCGGCGACGTCATCGACGCGCCTCGAGCGTCGTATCCGCGCGTCAGGAATTTGTCGACGACTGGTCGACGCCGATGCCGCGCCGGGCGAGCTCGATGATCGCCTGCGAGCGTGAATGCACGTTGAGGGCTCTGAGGATGGCGCTCACGTGTACCTTCACGGTGCCTTCGGATAGCCGCAGGTCGCGACAGATGAGCTTGTTGGGCTTCCCCTGCAGCAGAAGGCGAAGGACGTCCGACTGTCGTTGCGTGAGCCCGAGTATGTCTACCGGGACGCCGTTGATCACGCGCGGCGCCGAGCGCACGTCGGTGGTGACGTGGCGGCCGCCCGAGAGAATGGTCTCGATAGCGTCGAGAAGCGCCAGCGGACTCGCCGTCTTGGCAATGAAGCCGCGCGCGCCCGCGGCTATCGCAGCGCTCACCGTCGCGGAGTCGTGCGTCGCCGATAGCACGACAATCGGCAAGAGAGGACGATCGCGGCGCAATTCCGCCAGGAGGTCCAACCCCCGGGCGCCGGGGAGGGTGAGGTCGAGCAGCACCAGCGCGCAGTCGGGATGGCGAGCGAGAAGCGTCAGCGTTTGCGTTCGATCGGACGCGCCCAGCACCTCGAGTCGGCGGTCCGATTGTCGCAGCACCTGTTCCAGCGCGTGCAGGATCAGGGGATGATCGTCGACGATCAGTATTTTCATGGCGCCTCCCATGGAGCGCGACGTACCGATTGCGCGCGAGGGCCAACTCTATTCGCGGCGGATGGGCGAGGAAACTGTCACTTACGACAGTGTCTAGCGCACTGCGATTTTGTGCGCGACAGCCATTCACGGCCACAGCCTGCCGCGCGTCCTACGTGCGAAATCGTCATAGTCTGGTGTTCGGTCCGATGTATGAGTGGCAGCATCCCGCATGGGTAGGGGATCTGCAGTTGACGACAGTTGCGCTTCAGCCCGTTCGTTCGCCTCGCACCGTTATGCAGTCCGGCACCAAAGTGAAGGAGTCCGCGATGCCTGCGTTTTGGACCGCGATCCCGCCATCGACCTATCTCGTCGCGGCGCTTGCTTGCGCGATGTTGTTCGGTTGCGCGCAGCCCGAGCGCGCCCCTGAGCCCGCACCGCCGACGCCCGCGCCGGCCGTTCCGCCACCCCCAGCGCCCCCATTGTCTGGCGACAACGCGACAAGCACGCAACAACGCGGCCGCATTTCGCTGTACGGCAATGATTTCGCGGGAAGGAAGACCGCCAGCGGCGAGCCGTTCGACCCCACGGCGCTCACGATGGCCCACCGAACGCTGCCGTTCGGCACGCGGGTGCGCGTCACCAATCTCGAGAACCAACGCAGTGTGGAGGTCGTGGTAAACGATCGCGGCCCGTACGTGTCCGGACGTATCGCCGACCTGTCCGAAGCGGCGGCGCGCCGCATAGACATGGTTGCCGACGGCGTCGTGGATGGGCTACTGGATATTCTCCAGCCGGGGAAAAAACGCTAGCGAGCGATTTAAAGTGACGGCGCTGGCCTGTGGCGTCGCGGGCCTACCCCGCGCGGCTGAATCCGAGGCGCTGCTGCTCCGCCATTTCCTGGCGCAATGCACGCAAGCGGGTCTCCACCACGGAGAGTTGGTAGAAGTCGCCGTCGCCCGATTTCGTGGCCAGCTCGTATTGCGTGACCGCCAATGGCAGGTTGCCTATCCACGCGTAATACTCGCCCTGGTGCTCGTGCTGCTTGAGGCGCTTGTCCTGCGCCGCATAGGCGCGCGCGGCGATCTCGTGCAGCGGTCCTTCCGCAGGGAAGCGGACCAGTTCCTTTTCCGCGTACGCGGAGGCATCCGCCGGACGCCCCGCCTTGATCAGCGCTTCCGGATAGTCGTGGATCAGCTGCATCTTGTTCGGATACCGGGTCAGCGCGGATTCGAAGCGTTTGACAGCGGCGGGATACTCGGCCGCCGCCAGCAGCACATTGCCGGCCATCGCCTCGACCATCGGATGCGGCGGCGCGATCTTCTCGAGCTGCACCAATGCTTCCTTTGCCTTCGGAATATCCTTCGCTCTCAGCCACGAGGCCACCAGGCCGTAGTGTTCGGCGACTTCGTTGTTGAATTTCTTCTCGGCTATGTTGCGGGCGAAGTTCGCCGCCTGCTCGCGCGCGTCGCCCTGGTAGCTCTGCAGCAGCGCGCGCACAAGATGGAAGTCCAGCGAATCGCGCACCTGCTTGTACGGCAGGTCCTGCGCACGGCTCTTGGCTTCCGCGATTCGCTCGTAGGTGACCGGGTGATCGCGCAGATACGATGGCACGTTGCCTTCGACGAAGCGGCTGGAACGCTGCAGGCGATCGAAGAATTCGCCCATGGCGTTCGGGTCGAATCCTGCCGAGACGAGACGCGTAAAGCCGACGCGGTCTGCCTCGAATTCGTTCTCGCGCGTGAAATTGATCTGCTGTTGCGCGGCGAGCGCCTGCGTGCCGGCAATGGCGGCCGACATCGCCTGGTTGCTGCTCGAACCGCCCGCCTTGGAGGCGAGGATGGCCACGGCGAGACCCGCCAGTGTGGTCAGCAGGACGTTCTGTTGGCTCGCCATTCCCCGCGTTATGTGGTGCTGCGTGACGTGCGAGATCTCGTGCGCCAACACGCTGGCCAATTGCGACTCGTTCTGCGCGAGCAGTACCAGTCCGGTATTCACGCCGACGAATCCTCCGGGTAAAGCGAATGCGTTGATCGCCTGATCGGGGACCGCGAAGAACACGAAGTCCTGCTTGACATCCCGCGTGGCGGTGACCAGTCGGTTGCCGAGTTCGTTCAGGTAGTCGTTGACTTCCGCATCTTCGAGGTAGCCTCCGCCTCCGCGAATCTGCCGCATGATCAACTCGCCCAGTTTTCGTTCCTGGGTCGGGGACATGATGGACTGCGAGGAATCGCCCAGATCGGGGAGCTTCTGGCTGGGCGACAGCGGCACCGCGGGGCCACCGATCGAGCCGTATTTCTGAATGTCCGCGGAATCCGGAAGCGCAGGAACCGATGGCGGAGCTGAAGGGACCGAACCGTATTTGCGCAGTTCGCTGGAGTCCGTGGCGGTCTGTGCTGAAGCTAGCGAGACAAACGGCGGGTGGGACACGGGCGCGACCGCCAGCGCGACGGCGACGAACGCCGCGACTCCCGAGCGCGTGTGGGGCCCGGCGCGCCGTTGGGCGCGAGTGGGTGGCGGTGCCGATGGGGAGGAGGGCGTCATGGGATGGTGCTAAGATTCCCGCCGATCGATCAAGTTCAAACGAAGGGCAATTTCGGTGGCACGTTCACGCACGGCGGGGACCGGGGCGAAATCCGCGGCGGTGAAGGTCGCGAGGACCAGGGGACCGTCGCTCACGGCATCGAAAAAGGGGCCAAGCCCCCATTTTACCCACTTCGACGCGCGTGGTCAGGCGCACATGGTCGACGTCGCGGCGAAGGATGTAACGAGGCGTGTCGCCCGAGCGGGGGGCCGGATCGTCATGCTTCCTTCGACGCTGACGCTGATCGAGACCGGCGGCGGGAAGAAAGGAGACGTCCTGGGCGTCGCGCGAATCGCGGCGATTCAGGCGGCCAAGCGCACCTCCGATCTCATTCCATTGTGCCACCCGTTGCCGCTGACGCGCGTAACGGTGGAGTTTTCCTTCGTCGCCGAAGCGTCGGCAGTTGACATCGAGGTCGTGGCGGAAACGCTGTCGCGCACCGGCGTGGAGATGGAGGCGCTGACGGCGGCCGCGGTGGGTCTGCTCACGATCTACGACATGTGCAAGGCGGCCGACCGCGCGATGCGGATCGAGCAGGTCCGGCTGCTCGAAAAATCAGGCGGCAAATCCGGGCATTTCATCGCCAATCATTAGAGGCCCTCGGCGCCCGGTTCTCTGGCGCCGTGAGGCCAAGACGCCGCGGGCGTCTTCGCATTTCGGTTTTGCGTGCTTTGCCTACCAATTCCACATGCTGCCGTCTTCCAGGCGGTTTACCGGAAGCGCGCTTGGCTTGTAGGGATATTGCGCGGCCCGTTCCTCATCGATGGTGACGCCATGCCCCGGTGTTTCCCCCGCATGCAGGTAGCCATCGCGGAAAACATAGTCGTGCGGAAACACCGCGTCGGTATCGGCCGTATGCCGCATGTATTCCTGGATGCCGAAGTTCGGAACCCAGGTGTCGAAATGCAGCGCCGCGCCCATGCACACGGGAGACAAGTCCGTGGCGCCGTGGCAACCGGTGCGCACCTGGTGCAGTTCCGCGAGATGCGCGATGCGGCGCAAGTGTGAAATGCCGCCCGCGTGGACCACGGTGGTGCGGATGTAATCGATCAGTTGTTCGCTGATCAGCTGCTGGCAGTCGTGGACGGTGTTGAAGATCTCGCCTACCGCGATCGGCGTGACCGTGTGCTCGCGGATCAGCCGGAACGCGGCCTGGTTTTCCGCAGGCGTCGGATCTTCCATCCAGAACAGTCGATAGGGTTCCAGCGACTTGCCGAGCCGGCCGGCTTCGATCGGCGTGAGGCGATGATGCACGTCGTGCAGGATATGGTGATCGAAGCCGAAGCGCGTCCGAATCGCTTCGAAGAGTTTCGGCGCATGGTCCAGATAGCGGGTCGTCGACCACACGTTCTCCGTGGGCAGCGCCGAATCGGCGGGCTCGTAATAGAGCTTGTCGCTGGCCACGCCGTAGGTCGACGGCAACCCGGGCACGCCGCATTGTGCGCGGATGGCCTTGTACCCCATGTCCACATAGCGCGCGACCTCGTCGAGCGTCTCCGCGATGTCGTTGCCGTTGGCGTGGCCGTAGACCATCACGCCGTCGCGGCTGCGGCCACCCAGCAGCTGGTAAAGGGGGAGGTTGGCTGCCTTTGCCTTCAGGTCCCACAGTGCCGTGTCGACTGCCGCGATGGCCGTCATCGTCACTGGACCGCGACGCCAGTAGGCGCCACGATAAAGGTACTGCCAGGTGTCTTCGATCCGGTGGGCATCGCGGCCGACGAGGGTCGGAATCACGTGCTCGGTCAAGTACGATGCCACGGCGAGCTCGCGGCCGTTCAGGGTCGCGTCGCCCAGTCCAGAGAGTCCGGTGTCGGTCTCGATCTTCAGCGTGACGAAGTTGCGTCCCGGACAGGTGACAATGACGCGTGCAGACGTGATTTTCATGCGGTGTTCCCAGATGGAAGCAAGGTCCCGGCAAGGCACCGGAGCGGGCATTTGGCCCGGTGGTTGGACCACTTGACCAGATTGTAGACGCGGGGCTACCATGCTGTATATAGGTTCCGGCGCGCGGCCCCTACGCCATGTCGACCGGAGCTATTCGCGCCGGGATTCAACCCGGCCGTCTGAGGAGTGTCCTTCTTGCCGCTGCAGACCGTCGAACCGCGCCGGCTCTACCGCCAGATCGCCGACCAGATCGCGGGACTCATCGGCAACGGTGAATTCGCGCATGGCACGCGGCTGCCCGCGGAGCGCGAACTGGCCACGCTGCTCGGAGTCTCGCGGACCTCGGTGCGCGAGGCGCTCATCTCGCTGGAAATTGGCGGCCTCGTGGAAGTCCGGGTCGGCTCCGGCGTGTTCGTCACTGCCGGGCCGTCGTCGCATGCGTCGGGCGGAGACAAGGGACCCGGCCCCTTCGAACTATTGAGCGCCCGTACGCTGGTCGAAGGCGAAGTAGCCGCGCTGGCCGCGGAGCACGCAACCGTCGAAGACCTCGAAGCACTCGGGCAATCCATCTCGCGCATGACCACCCACGTGGACGATTTCGTCATTCGCGAGGAATCCGACCGCGAGTTTCACTTAGGTGTGGCCAAGGCCACGGGCAACGGGTCGCTCGAGCTGGTGGTCGAGGGCCTCTGGAATCAGCGCGCCGAACTGTGGGGCAGGATGCAGCAGCACTTTCACACCGAGGCGCTGGCGCGCCGCACTATTCACGATCATGCGGCGATCCTGGCGGCGATCACCGCCCGCAATCCGGAAGCCGCCCGCACGGCCATGCATCGTCATCTCGCGCGCGTCGTGCGCGAATTCCAGCGAGGCGTGAACAGCAAGGGCAATGCAACAACCAAGGCGGGCAGACGCGAAGCGCGGCAACCGCATTTCATCGGCAAAGGAGGAGTGGCATGAGCACAGGCAGCAGCAGGCAGCAGGTGGGCAAAGGTGGGCGTCGCTGGAATTTGGCAGCGGTTCTCGGTGCGGCCGCAGCGATTCCGCTGAGCGCCACGCTTGCGTGGGCGGCGCCCGTCACCCTCAACATCGTCGACGTCGCGGGCAATCTCGCGCTGACCCAGGATGCCATCGACAACTACGTCAAAAAGAATCCTGACAAGATTTCGAAGGTCACCTACACGAAGGCGCCCGCGCCGGAATTGCCCGGCAAGCTGAAGGCGATGCAGGGCGCGGGTCGAAGCGACATCGACTTGGTGCTGACCGGCACCGACTTCCTCGCCGCCGGCATCGAACAGGGCGTACTGATGAAGGTCCTGCCGGACCAGTCGGCAAAGTTTCCCGGCCTCGCGGCGAATTACCAGCCGGCCGCCGCGAAGATGCAGGAACTGGCACAGGACTACGGCGTTGCCGTGACGTTCATGCCCGCGGGTCCGCTGGTCGAATACAACCCGGCCAAGGTCAAGCAGCCACCGACCACGCCGGCCGAACTGCTGGCCTGGTGCAAGGCCAATCCGAATCGACTGATCTACGCACGGCCCGCCAATTCGGGCCCCGGCCGCACGTTCATCATGGGCTTGCCGTACATCCTCGGCGACAGCAATCCCAAGGATCCGGTGAAGGGCTGGGACAAGACCTGGGCTTACCTCAAGGACCTCAACAGCTGCATCGAGTATTACCCCACCGGTACCGGCGCAGTGATGAAGGAATTGGGCGAAGGCTCGCGTGACATCACGCTGACGATGACGGGCTGGGATATCAATCCGCGCGTGCTGGGCATCGTACCCAAGGATTACAAGGTCGTGCCGTTCAAAGGCATGACGTGGGTCAACGACGCGCATTACATGACGATCCCGAAGGGTGTTCCACCGGAAAAGGTGGCTGCCGTGGTGGACCTCATGGCCTACCTGCTGACGCCCGAAGCGCAGGCGTATACGTATGACAAGGGCTACTTCTATCCGGGTCCGGCGGTGAAGAACGTTTCGTTGTCGATGGCGCCGAAGGAGTCGCAGGACGCGATCAAGGAATTCGGCCGTCCCGAATACGAAGGATGGCTTGCCCAGTTCCCGCACACGCAGTCGCTGCCGCCGTCGGCGCAAGTCGAGGCATTCAAGATCTGGGACCAGCAGGTCGGCGCGCAAAAGACGAAATAGCACGCACGTCCCTGATGCGGCGCGCCGACCTGCGCGCCGCGACGGGGAGTCCACCTCGATTTGCATCGGCGGAGCCATGAACCACGATTTCAACGAATTGCGGCTGGAGGGCGTGACGCGCCGCTTCGCGGGCGCCGGCGGGCAGGCGTTCGCGGCGTTGAACGAACTGACGCTTACCATCAAGCGTGGTGAATTCATCGCGCTGCTCGGGCCGTCGGGTTGCGGCAAATCCACGGCGCTGAACTGCATCGCCGGACTGATGCAGTTGTCCGGCGGGAGCATATGGCTCGATGCGACGCGCATCGACACGCTGCCTCCCGAAAAGCGCGGCTTCGGCATGGTGTTCCAGAATTACGCCTTGTTCCCGCACATGACCGTGGCCAAGAACGTCGGTTTCGGCCTCAGGATGCGCGGCCTTCCCGACGCCGAGATCGCGCCACGCGTCGCGCACGCGATGAAGCTCGTGCAACTGATCGGCCAGGAGCACAAGCTGCCGGGCCAGTTGTCGGGCGGGCAGCAGCAGCGCGTCGCGATCGCCCGCGCGATCGTCATCGAGCCACCGCTGGTGCTGATGGACGAGCCACTGTCGAACCTCGACGCCAAGCTGCGCATCGAGACCCGCGCCGAGATCCGGCGCATCCACAAGGAGCTCGGCCGGTCGACGATCTACGTCACGCATGACCAGGATGAGGCGTTGTCGCTTGCCGACCGCATCGTCGTGATGAAGGATGGCGTGGTACAGATGATCGCCGCGCCTCACGACGTCTACGGCCAACCGTCCAACCTGCACGTAGCGCGCTTTATGGGGTATCGCAACGTGCTCGAGCTCAACGTCGACTCGGAGCAAGGCGATCGGGTCGCATTGTCCGGCCCCGACGTGCATCTGACCGGCGTGCGCAAGCAGCCGTTGGCGGGCGGGCGGGCCTGCGTGGCCATGCGGCCCGAGGAGTTCGTACTCGCCGTTGCCGGCGCAGCCAATACCATTTCCGGCCGGGTCGCCAACGTCGAATACTGCGGGCGAGATTCTCTTGTCGACGTGGTCACCGCGTCCGGGACGCTGCTGCACGTGCGCGCGCCCGGGACGCCGACACTGGGCGAAAACGTTCACGTGCAGGTTCCGGTCGAGCGCGTGCTGGTCTACCCAAGTGAGGCGTCCGCGTGAGCAGCGCGGCTGCCGGCGCACCGCCTAGCGCAGCGTTCGATCGCACGCTGCTGCTCGTCGTGCCGGCCGCGGCGTTCATGCTGCTGCTCTTCGTGTATCCGTTCCTCTACGGGCTTGCTCTGTCCTTCAATCCGAAAGAAGGCGGGGCGTTCGCGAATTACTCGCACTTCTTCACCACCGACAATCTCTGGCCGACGATCTGGACCACGCTCCGGCTGGCGCTTCCCGCGACCCTGATCAACGTCGGCCTGGCGCTGCCGATAGCCTTCAAGATGCGCGTGAAGTCGCCCTATCAACGCTGGGCGACGACCATCCTCGTTATTCCAATCACACTCGGTACCGTGCTCATCGCTCAGGGCATGCTGACGTATTTCGGACCGAAGGGGTGGCTGTCCCAGTTCCTGCAATTCTTCCATCTGTACGAGGGTTCGATCCGCCTCACGCACAACTACTGGGGCGTGCTGATTTCGCTGGTGATATCGGGGTTCCCCTTCGCGTTCCTGCTCATCCTGTCCTATATCACCGGGATCGACCCGGTGCTGGCGCGCGCGGCGTCCACGCTCGGTGCGAGCCCGCGTGCGCAGTTCCGCAATATCTATCTGCCTCTTCTCGCGCCGGGCCTCGCGATGTGCTTCTGCCTGGCCTTCGTGCAGGCGTTCTCGGTGTTTCCATCTGCGGTGCTGCTCGGTTCGCCCGCGGGGCCGACGCGGGTGATCTCGATCGCCGCCTACGAGGCGGCGTTCGAGCAATACGACTACTCGCTGGCGTCGGCGATCGCGATGATCATGGGCTTCGTGCAGCTCATCGTCGTCGCGGCAGTTCTGGGCTTGCGCAATCTCATGTACCGCGGCCCGGTGAGTGGAGGCAAGGGATGAGCGCCGCCGGTCCGTCTCAAGGCACGTCGCCCGATCGTCGTTGGCTCGATCGTGCATGGACGGGTCTGCTGTGGGGCCTGATGACGCTGTTCCTTGTCAACATCGGGTTGATGATCGCGGCGGTGGCGACCAATTCCTTCGCCAAGCGATGGCTCGGCACTTGGCTGCCCGATGGCTGGACCACCCAGTGGTACGTATCGGCGTGGAAGGAATTCCAGCTCGACGCCATCCTGATAGTCACGGTGGAGGTCGTGTTCGCGGTGGTGTTCCTGGCACTGCTGATCGGCGTGCCCGCCGCGTACACGCTGGCGCGCCGCAACTTCCGCGGCAAGCGGCTGCTGATGCTGCTCTTCCTGCTGCCGCTGATGGTGCCGCCAATCACCTACGGGATTCCGCTGGCGACGGTGCTCTACAAGGCGCAGCTCGCCGGCACGATCTACGGTGTGATCCTGGCCAACCTCATTCCGGCGGCGCCGTTCGTCATCCTGGTCATGACGCCGTTCATCGAGCAGATCGACCCCAACCTCGAATCCGCCGCGCGCGTCTTCGGCGCGAGCACGCGCCGCATGTTCTGGCACGTGCTGGTGCCGTTGCTCGGACCGGGAATCCTGGCCGCGTCGCTGCTCGTCCTGGTGCGCACGATCGCGCTGTTCGAGTTGACCTTCCTCACCGCGGGGCCGGATTCGCAGACGCTGGTCGTCGCGCTGTACTACGCGGTGTTCGCCGCCGGCGTCCGCGCGCCGCAGTCGGTGGACGCCATGGCGATGGTGTACATGATGGTGACGCTGGCCTGGCTGCTGATCGCGCTGCGCTTCGTCAATCCCACGCAGCTGGTGAGCCGGGTCAAGGAGCACCCGCAACCCGCTTGAATCCCATGGAGCAGAAATCTGTCCCGGGCAGCGCCACACCGGGGCAGCCATACCGAAGTCACAAACATGATTCAACCAGGAGGAAATTGATGAAAGTGCAATGGAAAGTGATCATCGCCGGCATGGCGGCAGCAGGCCTCGCGACGGCCGTCGCGGCCAAGGAATTCCGCTCGTCCGATGTCCATCCCGAGGACTACCCGACGGTGATGGCGGTGAAATTCATGAGCGACCAGATCAAGGCCAAGACCGGCGGCAAGGACTCGATCAAGGTCTACACGATGAGCCAGCTGGGCAGCGAGAAGGACACCATCGAGCAGACCAAGATCGGTGCGCTCGACTTCGTGCGGATCAACGTGGCGCCCATGAACAACATCTGCCCGGAGACGATGGTCCCGACGATGCCGTTCCTGTTCCGCTCCAAGGAACACATGCGCAAGGTGCTGGACGGCCCGATCGGCGACGAGATCCTGAAGGCGTGCGAGAAGCAGGGCTTCATCGGCCTCGCGTTCTACGACTCGGGCTCACGCTCGCTGTACACGGTGAAGAAACCGGTCAAGTCCCTGGCCGACGTCAAGGGACTGAAGATCCGCGTCCAGCAGTCGGACCTGTGGGTATCGTTGCTGCAGGCGATGGGCGCCAACGCGACGCCCATGCCTTATGGCGAGGTATACACCGGCCTCAAGACCGGCGTGGTGGACGGCGCGGAGAACAACTTCCCGTCCTACGATACGGCGCGCCACTTCGAGGTCGCCAAGTACTACGCGCTGACCGACCATTCGATGGCGCCGGAAATGCTGCTGATGTCGAAAAAGGTGTGGGACGGCCTCACGCCGCAGGAGCAGACGATCATCCGCGATGCGGCCAAGGCCTCCGTGCCCTACATGCGCAAGCTGTGGGACGAGAAGGAGCTGGAGTCGCGCAAGAAGGTCGAGGCCGGCGGCGCGCAAATCGTCGAGGTCGACAAGAAGTCATTCTCGGACGCGATGAAGCCCGTCTACGACAAGTTCATTACCGACCCGAAGTTGAAGGATATGGTCGCGAAGGTGCAAGCCACGCAGTAATCGTCATCCGCTGCGCCGGGGCCCACGTGGCCCCGGCGTAGTGTCCCGCGCATGTTGTTTCCCCCGGTGCCCTCATGCTGACCCGTTTCTGCGCTCCGCTTGCGAAATACCTGCTGATGCTCGCCGTGGTGGGCCTCATGGCCATCGTGGCCTGCGTTTCGTTCCAGGTGTTCGGCCGCTACATCATGAACGACACGCCCACGTGGGCCGAGGCGCTAGCGCTGGTGCTGGTGATCTGGGTGACGATGTTCGGCGCCGCGGTCGGCGTGCGCGACGCCGGGCACATCGGCATGGAGTCGCTGCTGGTGCTGGTCCCCGAAAGGATTCGCGTAAAGCTGGAGATCGTCATTCACGTTCTGGTCGGCGTGTTCGGCGCCTTGATGGCTTACAACGGCGCGCTCCTCGCAATTTCGGTCATGGACTACAAGATCCCGACGCTCGGCCTTCCGGAAGGCATCAACCACGTGCCGGTCGCGATCGCCGGCGCGCTGATCCTGCTGTTTTCGATCGAGCACATCGTCGCGCTCGTGCACGGCACCGAGGTGGAGCCGGCATGGCACTGACGGTACTCTGCATCTCGTTCACGCTGTTCCTGATCCTCGGTGTTCCGGTCGCGTTTGCGATTGGACTGTCGGCCGTCTGCACGATCCTGTACGAAGGCCTGCCGGTCGCCGTCGTGTTCCAGCGGATGACGTCGGGGATGACCGTCTTCTCGTTCCTGGCCATTCCGTTCTTCATTTTCGCCGGCGAGCTGATGCTCTACGGCGGGATCGCGGACCGAATAGTCACGTTCGCCAAGAGCCTCGTCGGCCACATCCGCGGCGGGCTCGGGATGTCCAACGTCGTCGCGTGCACGCTGTTCGGCGGTGTTTCCGGCTCGCCGGTCGCCGACGTTTCCGCGATGGGCGCCGTGATGATCCCGATGATGAAGCGCGAGGGCTACGCGGCCGATTACGCGGTCAACGTGACCACGCACGCCGCATTGGTCGGCGCGCTGATGCCGACGTCGCACAACATGATCATCTATTCCCTGGCCGCGGGCGGCAAGGTGTCCATCGCGGCGCTGATCCTGGCCGGTGTCGTTCCGGCGCTGATCCTCACATTGTGCAACCTCGCGGCAGCCTATGGCGTTGCCGTCAAGCGCGGCTACCCTTCCGGTACGTTTCCCGGCTGGAACATGGTGTGGTGGTCGTTCGTGGCGTCGATCCCCGGACTCTTCGTCGTCGTGATCATTCTCACCGGCATCCTGTCCGGTGTGTTCACGGCCACGGAATCGGCCTCGGTGGCCGTGATCTACGCGCTGCTGATGACCACGTTCATCTACCGCAGCCTGTCGTGGGAGAACTTTCTCAAAGCGGCCGCAAAGGCGGTAAAAACAACCGGAACCATCCTGCTGCTGATCGGCATTTCCGCGACATTTGGCTACCTCATCAGCCTGTACAGCGTGGCCGAGCTGACCGGCAAGATGATGGAGACGATCTCCACGAATCCCTGGGTGATTTTCTTCCTCATCAACCTGATCCTCTTCGTCCTGGGCACGTTCCTCGACATGGCGGCCACCATCCTGATCTGCACGCCGATCTTCCTGCCTATCTGCCAGCAGTTCGGCATGGACCCGGTGCAGTTCGGAATGGTCATGCTTATCAACTGCGCGCTGGGGCTCAATACGCCGCCCGTAGGCACGACGCAATTCGTCGGGTGCGCGATCGGCGGCGTGTCGATCGGTTACGTGATGCGCACGATCTGGCCGTTCTACGGCGCACTGATCGCCGCGCTGATGCTCGTCACCTACGTGCCGGCGTTCTCGCTATGGTTGCCGAAGGCGTTCGGCTATTTAGGTGGTTGAGGAGGGTTCCGTGACGGGTCGCCTGGGACTTGCCGGACTGCATGCGCTGCCCGCGGGCATCAAGCGCCCTGCCTTCGATCCGGCGCGCGTGACCGTAGGCATCATTCACCTGGGGCTCGGCGCGTTTCATCGTGCGCACCAGGCCGTTTACACGGACGACGTGCTGGCGCGCGATCCGCGCTGGGGCATCTGCGGCGTGTCGCTGAAGACGCCGCGTGCCATTGCGCCGTTGGCGGCGCAACACGGCCTCTACACGCTGCTTACCAAGGGCAGCGAAGGCACGGTCGCACGCGTGATCGGAAGCCTGCGTGAGACGTTGTTCGCCGGAGCCGGCCGGGACGCGCTCGTCGATCGCTTTGCCGATCCGCGCATCGCGATCGTCACCGCGACGGTCACCGAAAAGGGCTATTGCCACGATCCGGCGACCGGTGCGCTCAATCTCGCGCATCCGGACATCGTGCACGACCTCGCGCATCCCGATTCGCCCGAATCGGCCATCGGCATCCTGGTTGCCGGGTTGGCGGCGCGGCGGCTGGCCGGCGCGGGTCCGCTCACGTTCGTCTGCTGCGACAATCTGCCGCACAACGGGCGGATGGTGGAAGGACTCGTGGCCGCATTTGCCGACGCACGCGACGCGTCGCTCGCGGAATGGATACGCACGAATGTCGCATTCCCGTGCTCGATGGTCGACCGGATCGTCCCTGCGACTACCGACGCGGACATCTCGGAAGCCGAACAACTTCTCGGCGTGCGCGACGACGCGCCGGTCGCGGCGGAAGCGTTCGGCCAATGGGTCATCGAGGATCGCTTCGCTGGCGCGCGGCCGGCGTGGGAGGAAGCCGGCGCGCAATTCGTGACGGATGTCGCGCCATTCGAGATGATGAAGCTGCGACTGCTCAATGGCAGCCATTCCACGCTCGCCTACCTGGGCTTCCTCAAGGGGCACGACTACATCTGGCAGGCGTCTGCCGATCCGCTGCTGGCGCGGCTGGCCGAACGGCAGATGGCCGACGAAATCGCGCCGACGCTCGCCAAGCCGCCCGGCATCGACCTGTCGACGTATTGCGCGCAACTGATGCAGCGGTTCCGCAATTCCGCGTTGCCGCACCGGACGCGACAGATCGCGATGGATGGCTCGCAGAAATTGCCGCAGCGCCTGCTTGGCACCGTGCGCGACCGGATTGCGACGGGAGCGACGTACGCGCACTTGGGGCTAGCGGTGGCCGGATGGATCCGGTATGCGAGCGGTACGGACGAGCAGGGCCGGACCATTGAAGTTGCCGATCCGCTTGCTGCCACATTCGCACAGATCGCCCGCGACGCGCGCGGCGACCCGGGCATGGTCGCCGACGGCTTCCTCGATCTCAAGCCCGTGTTCGGCGCCGACCTTGTCGCTCACTACGCATTTCGCGAGGCGGTGCGCGGCCACGTCATCGCGCTGTTTCGCGATGGAACGCAGGCAACCTTAGCGCGGCATCTGGGAGTCGGCTGACTTCCCCTCGACGCGAAATCAACCTCCAGGAATCGCCATGCCCATACCGATGAACCTGCACCCGGACCGGTTGTTCCCCGCCGACGCCGCCACCCGCGGCCTTGCCCGCCGGCTGTATGAGACGGTGAAGGACCTGCCGATCGTGAGCCCGCACGGGCATACCGATCCGCAGTGGTTCGCCGACGACATGCCTTTCGCCAACGCGTCCGCGCTGCTGATCACGCCGGACCATTACGTGTTCCGCATGCTGTACAGCCAGGGCGTGAAGCTCGAGGACCTGGGTATTCCCCGCCGCGACGGCAGCGCCGGCGAACAGGACGCACGCAAGATCTGGCACGCGTTCGCCACGCACTATCACCTGTTCCGCGGCACGCCGACGCGCATCTGGCTGGACCACGCGTTCAACACGGTGTTCGGCATCGACGAGCGGCTGACCACGGAATCCGCCGACCGCTATTTCGATCGCATCAACGAGTGCCTGGCGCAATCCGCGTTCCGGCCGCGCGCATTGTTCGAGCGCTTCAACATCGAAGTGATCGCCACCACCGAGTCGCCGCTCGATCCGCTGGTCCACCACCAGAAGATCCGAAAGTCCGGATGGAAAGGCCGCGTAGTCACGGCATACCGGCCGGACCCGGTCGTGGATCCCGAGTTCGAGGGCTTCGCGGCCAACCTCGCGCAATTCGCGGCGCTGACCGGGGAGGACACGGCGACGTGGAGCGGCTATCTCGCTGCGCACCGCAATCGCCGCGCGTTCTTCAAGTCCCTGGGCGCCACGTCCACGGACCACGGGCACCCGACCGCGCGCACGTCGGACATGGGCGTGCCGGAATGCCAGCGACTGCTTGATGCGGCACTGTCCGGCGCCATTACCGCGGAGGAGGCCGAAGCCTTTCGTGGCCAGATGCTCACCGAGATGGCGAAGATGAGCCTGGATGACGGCCTGGTGATGCAGATTCATCCTGGCAGCTTCCGCAACCACAATCCAATCGTGTTCCGGGACTACGGCCGCGACAAGGGCGCCGACATCCCGACGCGCACCGACTACGTGCGCGCGTTGAAGCCGCTTCTCGACAAGCTCGGCAACGAACGCGGCCTGACCATCATCCTGTTCACGCTCGACGAGACGACCTATTCGCGGGAACTGGCTCCGTTGGCAGGCCACTATCCGGTGCTGAGGCTCGGCCCGTCCTGGTGGTTCTACGACAGTCCCGAAGGCATGCAGCGATTTCGCGAGCAGGTCACGGAGACCGCAGGGTTCTATAACACCGTCGGATTCAACGACGACACGCGCGCGTTCCTGTCCATTCCGGCGCGGCATGATGTTGCCCGGCGCATGGACTGCCGCTTTCTCGCGACGCTCGCGCTGGAACACAAGATCGGCGAGGACGAAGCCTTCGAACTGGCGCCGCTGCTTGCGCACGGTCTGGCCAAGGCCGCGTACAAGCTCTAGCTTTCGGACGGCGCTGCGGAAGGTCAGGACTTGGCGCGGCGCCGTGAGACCGGTTTAGCGCCGGCGCGCGCCGGGTCCGGCGCCGGCCCCAGCGCCAGGAAACGCCAATCGGTCCGCGTCACCGCGCCGATCCACCACGCCAGCGCCCGGCCCGGCCGGGCTTCGCGCCAGGCGGCGTGCAGGCGAACGGTCGCGCGCGGTGGTTCAACCGCCTTGATGACCAGGCGTCCGGCAGCGACTTCCGGCGCCGCCATGAACGCGGGCAGGAAGCCGCAGCCGAGCCCCGCGACCTGCGCCGCGAGCTTGGTGCCGATGTCGGGGACGGTCAACGTGTCCTGTCCCGCGAGCAGTCCTGCTGACCGCGGCGCGAGTCGGCGCGACGAGTCGGCTGCCGCCACCGCGCGATACCCGGCAATCTGCGCCTCGAGCAGCGGCTCGGTTGCCGCGGCCAACGGGTGTGCCGGCGCGACGGCAAAGATCATCGTCGCTTCGGCCATGATGCGCAGGCGATAGCCGCCTCCTGGCGGCGGATCCCCGGGCGCGCCCAGCACCAGGTCGGCGCGGCCTTCGGCCAGCGCATCCCACGCACCTCCCAGCACTTCGTGCGAGAACTTGAGGCGCGTGTGCGCGGCGTTTTGCGCGCTGCATTCCGCGAAGAAAGCCGAAGCGAGCGGAAATACGCGGGCGAAGGGGACGAGCGTGTCCACAGCGATGCGCAACTCGGTTTCCCATCCCGTGGCGACGCGCTGCACGCGCCGTTCGACTTCGTTGACGGCGACCAGCAGGCGGCGACCGTCGTCGAGCAGCAGGCGGCCGGCAGGAGTGAGACGGGCGCGATGGCCGCGGCGGTCGAACAATAGGACATCCAGGTCGTCCTCGAGTTTGCGCACCGTGTAGGTGATGGCGGAAGGGACGCGATCGAGTTCGACGGCGGCTGCGGCAAAACTGCCGCGTCTGTCGATGGCGTCGAGAACGGTGAGCGCCTCGAGCGTGAGTGCCATAGGTCGATATTCAATAAATCTGAATGATATGGTCAGTATAGCCCCCTTATGCGCGTGGTGCTTGTCCCCTAACATGCAAGCACATTGAGCGGGAGCCTGCGGCCCGTCTACAACAGGAGATTCGAATGATCACGCTAAGACTGGCCGGGGACCGGGGCCACGCGAACCATGGCTGGCTCGACTCCTTTCACAGTTTTTCATTCGCGGACTATTACGACGCGGAGCACATGGGCTTTGGTCCGTTGCGCGTGATCAACGAGGATCGCGTGCGCCCGGGCATGGGGTTCGGCACGCACGGGCACCGCGACATGGAAATCATTTCCTATGTGCTGGAAGGGCAGTTGTCGCACAAGGACAACATCGGCAACGGCTCGGTCATCACGCCCGGCGACGTGCAGCGGATGAGTGCGGGCCGCGGCGTCATGCACAGTGAGTTCAACCCGTCGCAGAGCGAAGGCGCGCACTTCCTGCAGATCTGGATCGAACCTTCGGTGCGCGGGATCCCGGCCTCGTACGAACAGAGCCGCGTGGAAGCGGAAGCAAAGCGCGGCCGGCTGGCGCTGATCGCCGGCCCGGAAGGATCGGGCGCCGCGGTGACGATTCACCAGGACGCGCGGATCTACTCGGTGCTTCTCGACGGCGACGAATCGGTCACGCATGCGCTCGCCCCCGGCCGCCGCGCGTATGTCCACGTCGCGCGCGGCAGCGTCGAACTCGACGGAGTGCCACTGTCGGCGGGCGATGCAGCCAGGATCGAGGATGTCGCGCAGATCACGCTTGGTAAGGGCGCCGGCGCCGAAGTTCTTGTGTTCGAACTCAACTGATTTTCAACTGAAAAGGAAACGCGACATGGATTCCAATAAGGACTTTGCGGCGCTGGTGGGCCGCGTGCTGCTCGCCGTGATGTTCGTGTGGGCAGGCTTTGGCAAGATCACGGGCTACGCTGGCACGGCAGGTTTCATGGCCAGCGCGGGAATGCCCATGGTGGGACTGCTGCTGCCGATGACGATCCTGCTCGAATTGGGCGGCGGCATCGCGCTCATCCTCGGGTGGAAGGCGCGCATTGTTGCGCTGGCGCTGGCTGCGTTCACGTTGGTGGCGACGCTGGTGTTCCACCGGTTCTGGGAAATGCAGCCGGACGCCGTGATGGCGAACACGCTGTTCTTCTACAAGAACGTGGGAGTAATCGGCGGCATGCTGATGGTGTTCGCGTTCGGCCCGGGCAAGTTCAGCATCGATCGCGGGTGAGTGGAAGCTCGTCGCGGCGCGGGTCACTCCCGCGCGCGCGAATCGAGCCAGACCGTGACGGGACCGTCGTTGACCAGCGCGACCTGCATGTGCGCGCCGAAGACGCCGCCGGCCACGGGGCGCCCCAGCAAGTGCGCCAGCGCATGGACGAAAGCGTCGAAGGCCGGCTGCGCGACGGGTGGGGCAGCGGCGCTCGACCACGACGGCCGGTTGCCCTTGCGCGTCGATGCGTACAGCGTGAACTGGCTGACGGCGAGAATGCCGCCGCCAGCCTGCAGGACCGACAGGTTCATCACGCCGGCGGCGTCGTCGAAGATGCGCATCTGAACGATCTTGCGCGCGAGCCAGTCGCGATCTTCCGGCGTATCGCCGTCGCCGACGCCCGCCAGCACCAGCAGTCCGGGGCCGATAGCGCCGGTGACCTGTCCGTCGACGCTGACGCTAGCGTCGCGCACCCGCTGCACCAGCGCCCTCATTTGACGGTCTTGCGCTCGACCTGGGTCACGATCCCGTAGTCGAAAACGAGGCTGGTGATGGTTTGCGGATCGCCTGGCGCAGGCAGATAGCTCCAGCGCGACGACTTGCTGCCCTTGCCGCCGCGAGTAATGTCGGGCGCGCCGATGCGCGCGACCACTTCGCCTTCGCTCATCCCGGCCACGATGAACTTGCGCTGCGCGATGTCGACGTTGGGCGCAGTTCCATTTTTCTTGTCGGACTTGGCGACAGGCGGCGCCTTGCCGGGTTTGGGCGCGGCCTGGACGGGCGGTGCGTCCGGCACGACGCGGAACGGAATCACCGAGAGTTCCGCCGGCTCGGTGTCGAAATTGCGCAATTCCCGGCCCGGGAGGCACGGGCTGTCCTGGTAGATGGTTTGCTTGCCGTCGACGTCCACGCACTTGTAGACGCCCGCCGCCGCGCTGCCGGCAATGACGATCGCGACGGTGGCGGTTGCCGCGGCGAAAATCGCGATGGAGTGTGGTTTGCGCATGGCGTTGGGTCAATGTGCACGCAAGCGTACGATAGCGCTTTCCCAGCTGCCCCGGTTTACGACTTTTGATGGATGCACGCACTACGACGGCCGCCCGCGTGGCCGAGATCGAGCCGTTTCACGTCATGGAAGTGCAGACCGCGGCGCGCGCGCTGGAGGCGGCGGGGCGCACGGTCGTCCACATGGAAATCGGCGAGCCGGACTTCCCGACACCGGAGCCGGTCATCGCCGCGGCGCAGCGCGCTATCGCGGGCGGCGGCATCTTCTACACGTCGGCGCTGGGTCTCCCGGCATTGCGCGAGGCGATCGCGCGCCACTATGCCGACCATTACGGCGTGCACATCGCGCCGGAACGCGTGATTGTCACGGCTGGCTCGTCGGCGGCGCTACTCCTGGTGCTGGCGCTGATCGTCGATCGCGACGACCGCATCCTGCTTCCCGATCCGGCTTATCCGTGCAATCGCCATTTCGTCCGGGTACTCGAGGGGGAGCCGGTCGCCATTCCCGTTGGCCCCGACACCGATTACCAACTGACGGCGAACCTGGTCGAGCGGAACTGGAACGCATCGACCCGCGGCGTCATCATCGCCTCGCCGTCGAATCCGACGGGGACGGTCGTCCCGCGTGACGAGATGCAGCGGATCGTTGCCGCCGTCGCTGCACGCGCCGGCCGGCTTATCGTCGACGAGATCTACCTTGGGCTGACCTATGGCTCCGGTTCGCACGGCCTTCCGCGGAGCGCGCTCGACCTCACGGACGACGCGTTCGTCATCTCCAGCTTTTCCAAGTACTTCAACATGACGGGGTGGCGCCTGGGCTGGGTGGTGGCGCCGGAGCGTCACGTGCGCGACCTCGAGAAGCTCGCGCAGAATCTCTACATTTCTCCGGCGGCGCCGTCGCAGTACGCAGCGCTGGCGTGCTTCGATCCGGCCACGCTCCAAATCCTCGAAACGCGCCGGCGCGCGTTCCAGGCGCGGCGCGACTATCTTGTCCCGGCGTTGCGTGCGCTTGGCTTCGGTATTCCTGTCATGCCCACGGGAGGCTTTTTCGTGTACGCGGATTGTTCCGCTTTCTCGCACGACAGCGAGCAGTTCTGCCGCGACGTGCTGCAGCAGGCGGGCGTGGCGATCACGCCCGGGCTGGACTTCGGCCATTACCGGGCGAACGAACACGTCCGATTCGCCTACACTATTGCGCAGGACAAGCTGGAAGACGGCGTAGCCCGCCTGTCCCGCTACCTCGGACACTGAATGAAGAAGACCACGCTTGCCGGAATCGCGGGCCTGCTGCTGGCGGGCTGCGCTGCCTTCGAGAGCACCGGTTACTACTGGCAGGGTGCGACGGGCCAGCTCGACATCCTGGCGCGCGCCAAGCCGATCGACGAGGTGATCGCGCAGGGCGACGACAAGGCGCTGGCACAGCGCCTCGCGCGCGCTCAGGCGATCCGCGTATTTGCCAGCCGCGAACTTGCCTTGCCCGACAACAAGAGCTTTACGCGATACAGCGACCTGGGCCGACCCTACGTCGTGTGGAACGTGTTCGCCGCGCCGCCTTTGTCGCTCGTCCCGCGCCAGTGGTGCTTTCCTGTGGCCGGGTGCGTCAGCTATCGCGGGTACTTCCGTGAAGCTGAAGCGCGCGAGGAAGCCGCACGGCTGGCCGCGGCGGGCGACGATGTTCACGTGAGCGGCGTGCCGGCCTATTCGACGCTGGGCTACTTCGACGACCCCATACTTTCCACGTTTGTCCGCTGGCCCGAGTCAGAACTCGCGCGGCTCGTCTTCCATGAACTCGCCCACCAGGTCGTGTACGTAAAGGACGACTCGGTGTTCAACGAGTCGTTCGCCGTGGCAGTCGAGGAGGCCGGCGTGGAGCGCTGGCTCCACGACCAGGGCAACCCGCAGCTCGACGCTCAGTTCGCGCGGGCGCAGCGGCAGCGGGTGATCTTCCGCGATCTCGTGCATGACACGCGCGAGCAACTGCAGGCGGTCTATGCCGGCGGGGCGAGCGAGGATGCGAAGCGCGCGGCAAAGACGGCGGCCTTCCTGGCGATGAAAGAGGCCTATGCCGGCGCCAAAAACGGGGAAGCGGGCATGGCAGGTTATGACCGTTGGTTCGCGGGCTACGCCAACCAGGGGCCGAACAATGCCAGCCTGGCGTCTGTGGCCCTTTACACGACGCAGGTCCCGGCGTTCCGGGAGCTGCTCGCGCAGGAGGGCGACAGCCTTCCCCGGTTCTACGCGCGGGTGAAGGAAATTGCCGGGCTCCCCAAGGCGTCGCGCGATGAGGTCCTGGCCCAGGCTGTCCGCGGTCACGCGGCGCCGACCGCCTCCCTAGGTAATTGAACGGGAAGGTATTTCTTCACCTGCCGCAGCAGCGGTCGAGGCATGAGTGAGCGCCGTGCCGCCCGCCGCGAAGCGGTCCAGATCATTGATCGATAAGGCGAAATAGGCTATCATTAGCGGTTCCCTTGCCTCACCCGCCGCAGACGGGGAGGCCGCCGGCGACTCGCATTAGCCGTAGACAACAGCGAGCCGCCACCTAACCGACCGAAAGGAGTGCTCTGCATATGCGTCATTACGAAATGGTTTTCATCGTGCACCCGGATCAAAGCGAGCAGGTGCCCGCGATGATCGAGCGGTACCGCACGATGGTGACGGGCCACAAGGGCCTGATTCACCGTCTCGAGGATTGGGGCCGCCGCCAGTTGGCCTATCCAATCCAGAAGGTTCACAAGGCGCACTACGTCCTGATGAACATCGAGTGCGACCAGGAAACGCTGGGCGAGCTCGAGCACGCGTTCAAGTTCAACGACGCGGTGCTGCGCCACCTCATTGTCGCCACGACGGAAGCGAAGGTTGCGCCGTCGCCGATGATGAAGGAAGAAAAGGCGCGGTCGCTGTCGCGGGATGGCGAGCCGAAGACCGAAGTGCGTGCAGAGGCCCGTTCCGAGCCCGTGGCGGAAGCCGCGCCGGTCGCCGATGCCGCAGCGGCCAGCTGAGGTCGACTGAGGCCATCGAGAATGGGCAGCGGACGTGCCGGCAAGTAACCGGCTGGCGTTCGATGCCCTGCTGACACAACGCGGCGACCTGCGCTACACGCCCGCCGGCATTCCGGCGATCGACTGCAGCCTGCACCATGAATCGGTGCAGGCGGAAGCCGGAGGCGAACGCAAGGTCGAGTGCGAACTGTTTGCAGTGGCTTTCGGAGACGTCGCCCGGAAACTGGCCGCCATGCCTGTCGGAAGCGCGCTGTGTTGCGAGGGATTCCTCGCCCGGCGTTACCGGACCGGTGTGACCGTCGCGCTGCACATCACGCATCTGGATTGAATCGAAAGAAAGCAAACTGAGGAATCGACATGCCCCGTCCCATCGGAAGAGGTAAAGGCAAGAACAAGAAGGACCTGAAGAAGCGCGACCGCGGCAATGCACTGTTCAAGCGCCGCAAGTTCTGCCGCTTCACGGCCGAAAAGGTCGTCGAGATCGACTACAAGGACATCGACGTCCTGAAGGATTTCGTGCAGGAAAACGGCAAGATCATGCCGGCGCGCGTCACGGGCACCAAGGCCCGTTACCAGCGCCAGCTCGGCACGGCGATCAAGCGCGCGCAGTTCCTGGCGCTGCTTCCGTTCACCGACCGTCACTAAGGCAGGAGACAGAACATGCAGATCATCCTGCTCGAAAAGATCGCCAACGTCGGCAACCTGGGCGACATCGTCAAGGTCAAGGACGGCTTCGCGCGCAACTTCCTGATCCCGCAGGGCAAGGCCAAGCGGGCGACGGAAGCGAACGTCAAGATGCTCGAGGGCAAGCGCGCCGAGCTCGAAGCCGCCGCCAACGCCAAGCTGGAAGCCGCGCAGGCGCTGGGCGCCAGGCTGGAAGGCCAGATCATCAAGATCACGCAGAAGGCCGGCGTGGACGGCCGCCTGTTCGGTTCCGTGACCAACGTCGACATCGTCGAGGCGCTGCAGAAGCAGGACCTCGCGGTGGAAAAGGCGATGATCCGCATGCCGGCGGGACCGCTTAAGCTCGTCGGCGATTATCCGCTGGTGGTGGCGCCGCATCACGACGTCGTGGCCAACATCACGGTGTCCGTGGTCGGCGATACGGCCCAGGGCTGATTCCCCCGCAATCGCAACACCCGCAAAAGGCCGCGCCGATATCTGGCGCGGCTTTTTGCTTTCAGCAGGTGCCGGGAAAATCTGTCGCCCCGCCGTTAATGCATGAAGCCCAACCCGCAAATCATGGGCGGCGAGTAAAATCGCCTATTGCCCGCCGTTCCCCACGCCTGACGGTCCCCCAGTGCCTGATGATCCACAACTAGAAGCTCTGAAGCTGCCGCCGCATTCGCTGGAGGCGGAGCAATCCATACTCGGCGGGCTGCTGCTCGACAACGAGGCCGCCGATCGCGTGGGCGACGTCGTCTCCGAAGACGATTTCTACAGTGAAGCCCACCGCCTGATCTTCCGTCACGTCAATCAACTTGGCGGCGAGGGCAAGCCCGTCGACGTTGTGACGCTGTCGGAGTCGCTGGCGTCCGTGCAGAAGCTCGACTATGTCGGCGGGCTTGCCTACCTGGGTGCCTTGGTTCAGAACGTGCCGACGGCCGCGAATATCCGCCACTACGCGACGATCGTCCGCGAACGGTCCATTCTGCGCCAGCTGGCCGCGACGGCCGGCGAGATCGCCGACACCGCGTACAACCCGCTGGGCCGCAGCGCCAAGGCGGTCCTCGACGAAGCCGAGGCCAAGGTACTGCATATCGCCGAACAGGGCTCGCGCGGCGCGCAGAATTTCCAGCGGCTGGGAACGCTGCTGACCGGCGTGGTCGACCGCATCGAGACGCTGTACAACCGCGACGACCCCTCCGACGTCACCGGCGTGGCCACCGGTTACAGCGACCTGGACCGAATGACCTCCGGCCTGCAGGAAGGCGACCTCGTGGTCGTGGCGGGCCGGCCGTCGATGGGCAAGACCGCGCTGGCGCTCAACATCGGCGAGCATGTCGCACTGAGCCTCAAGTTGCCCGTCGCAGTGTTCTCGATGGAAATGGGCGCGTCGCAACTGGCGCTGCGCATGATTGGATCGGTCGGCAAGCTCGACCAGCACAAGCTGCGCACCGGTCGCCTCGGTCCCGACGACTGGGAAAAATTGTCCAGCGCGCTCGGGCGCCTGAACGAAGCACCCATGCTCATCGACGAGACCCCCGCGCTGAATGCCATCGAAGTTCGCTCGCGCGCCCGGCGCCTGGCCAAGCAGTACGGGAAACTGGGCCTTGTCATCGTCGATTACATCCAGCTGATGCAGGCGGCGTCATCGGGCGAAAACCGCGCGACGGAGATCTCTGAAATATCGCGCGCGCTGAAGTCGCTGGCCAAGGAACTGAAAGTGCCGGTGATGGCGCTGTCGCAGCTGAACCGTTCGCTCGAGCAGCGTCCGAACAAGCGCCCGGTGATGTCGGATTTGCGCGAAAGCGGCGCCATCGAGCAGGATGCGGACGTCATCCTTTTCATCTATCGCGACGAGGTCTACAACCCGGAGACGCAGGAGAAAGGCGTTGCCGAGATCATCATCGGCAAGCAGCGCAACGGGCCGATCGGCACGGTGCGCCTGACCTTCCTGGGCGAACACACGCGGTTCGAGAACTTTGCGACGGCGGGAAGCTACTGAATCCCGCCGCAGGCTCGTTGCCATCCATCGCCCGAAATGCCCCGTGCCCCTGCGGTAGCGGCAAACGCTACAAGGAGTGCTGCGGGTCGGTAGCCGCCGCCGCGCAACTGCCGGCGAATCGCGCACGCGCCTTGATGGAGGAGGCGCTCGCGGCGCAGTTGCGCGCCAACCTTCCTGATGCGGAGCGTCTCTATCGTGCGGCTCTGGCGATCGACGCGCAAGCCGCCGACGCGCTCCACATGCTCGGCGCGATCTGCTACCAGACGGGTCGCCTGCTGGAAGGCTACGTCTTGATCCGCAAGGCGCTGGAGGAGACCGGCTGGCAAATTCCGATGTTCCGCCACAACTTCGCGCTGGTGCTTTCCGCCATGCTCGCGACCGATGATGCGGTCGAGGCAATGCTGTCCGGCGAGGAGGAACTCGTTGCCAGGATCGAAGCGGATAGCCGCCTCTGCGCCAATGCTCTCGGAGTTCCCTATGCGGGACTGTTCCGGACCGTGTCCGAATCGGGGCGGGCACGTGTCCTCGTCATCGACGACAGCGTCCCCGCGCCCGACCGTGATTCGGGATCGGTCCGCCTCACCGCGGTCCTCGAGATACTGCGCTCGCTCGGGTGCAATCTGACCTTCGTCGCCCGCGGCGTCGAGTTTGGCGGCGCATATGTGCAAGGGCTGAAAGCGATGGGTGTCGAGGTGCTTTGCCAGCCCGACCTATGGCACGTCGGGCAGCTGTTGGCGGCCCGAGGCTCGGAATTCGACCTGGTGTGGGCGTGCAAATATCGAAGCGCCCACGAATGCGTGACCGCGGTCCGGCGCTGCGCACCGCGGGCGCTGTTCGTCCTCGACTCGGTCGACGTACATTATCTACGCGAAACGCGCGAAGCCGACATCACCGGCGAACCTGCAGTGCGACGCCGTTCGGCGCTCACCCGCGAGTTGGAATTGGCAATGGTCCGCGATGCTGACGTCACGCTGGTCGTCAGCGAAAGCGAACGCAGCGCGTTGCTGGTGGAGGTTCCCGACGCGGATATTCGCATCGTCTCGAATGTGGTGCCGACCGCGTCATCGTTTCCGGGGTTTGGGGAGCGACGCGACATGCTCTTCGTCGGAGGGTTCGGTCACCGCCCTAACGTCGATGCGATCAATTGGTACGCACGTGAGGTTTGGCCGCACGTTCGCCGCCGGCTGCCTGACGCGCGAACGCTGGTGATCGGCAGCGCTATGACGGAGGCCGTGCACAGTCTCGCGGGTAATGGAATAGAGACGTTGGGCCATGTGCCCGACCTGGCCCCCCACTTGCAACGCAGCCGGCTGTCGATCGCGCCATTGCGCTTCGGCGCGGGCGTGAAGGGAAAAATCAACGCGGCACAGGCTTCCGGCCTTCCGGTGGTCGCGACGTCGATCGCTGTCGAAGGCATGAACCTGGAGTCCGGGCGGGACGTGCTGGTCGCCGATACGGCGGAGGCGTTCGCCGACGCGGTCGTCCGCCTGCACGAAGATGAAACGCTTTGGACGCGCGTGGCATCTGGCGGCCGGGAGAACGTCGCGCGACATTTCTCCGCCGATGCGGCGCGCCCGGCTCTCGCGGGGCTGGTCGATGCGGCCTTGTCGGCGCGAGAAGCCCGCGGAGCGGCGGCAGCGGACGTCCGCTACCTCATTCTCGTGCCTGCCGACTTTGGCAGCCTGGGCGACAGCGCGATGGTGCATGGGGCGATCGAGGGCATCCGCAACCGGATTCCGAACGCGCGGATAGATCTCCTGTCGATCTACGGTGGCGAGCGCTGGCCGAGAATTCCCGGCGTGGGCAAGGTCATCGTCGCCCTTCCACTGGCATGCACCCCGGCGCAGTGGGAGGCGCGCTTCCGCCGCGTGGTGGCGGATTACGACTGCTTCGCGCTGCTTGGCGCGGACGTCCTCGACGGACACTACGCCCCCGGCGAAAGCGTCTCGCGACTTGAGTTGCTGCGGCTGGCTCACGCCTTCGGACTGGAAACGCGCGTACTCGGCTTCAGCATGAATGAACATCCCGCCGATGCCGCGTGCGCGGCTTTGGGCGAGGTCGGAAAATTCGCGCCGCTATTCGTTCGGGATCCAATCTCGATGTCGCGCCTCGAAGCCTGCGGCGTTCCCGGCGTGGTCCCCGCTGCCGACCTGGCATTTCTGATGCGACCCGACGGCGCTTCACCGTCCGGCGGGAATGCACGCGCATGGATCGAGGAGCAACGGGTGGAAGGACGGCCGGTAATCGCGTTGAGCTTGTCGAGCGCCGTGCTGGCCGAGGCAAGGCGATCAGGGAATGCGGACCTGTTGCAGGACTGCGTCGCGCTCATCGTTGCGCTCGAACGATCTCATCGCGCAAGCGTCTTGATTCTGCCGCACGATTTGCGGTCGGGTCCTCCGGGCCGTGACGACGACGTCGCGATCGCCTACCGAATTTCCGATTTGCTCAAGTCGGAGGCGAGCCCAGTCCCGCATCATTTGCACGTCACCTGCAACGCGCCGGAGGTAAAAGGGCTGGTCGGACTGGTCGATCTAGCGGTCACGGGTCGCATGCACCTCGCGATCGCGGCGCTGGGCATGGCCGTGCCGGTGGTAGCGCTCGCGTACCAGGGCAAGTTCGACGGGATGATGCAGCGCTTTGCCTTTGGACAAATGGCTTTCGATCCGCGATCTTTCGATCAAGCCGCCGTGTATGCGTGCTGCGTTCGTTTGCTCGAGAACGGCGGGAGCGTCAAGGCGGCATTGCGGCAATGCCTGCCGGCCGTGCTCGCGTTGGCGCACGCGAATTTCGCGACGATGCACCCCCAGCAACACGCGGAGACAAAGGGCGAGTCCGCAGCGGGGTGACCGGCGACCGCCGGTCGGCGAAGGAGGCTCGCCGCTACAGTACTTCGGCCGCGTGATCCGCCAAGCGGGAACGCTCACCCCGTTGCAGCGTGACGTGACCCGAGTGGCCCCAACCCTTGAAGCGATCGACGACATACGTCAATCCCGAGCTCCCTTCGGTGAGGTAAGGCGTGTCGATCTGCGCGATATTGCCCAGGCACACGACCTTGGTTCCCGGTCCGGCGCGCGTGATCAGCGTCTTCATCTGCTTGGGTGTGAGGTTCTGCGCCTCGTCGATGATGAGGAACTTGTTGATGAACGTGCGGCCGCGCATGAAGTTGAGGCTCTTCACCTTGATGCGCGAGCGGATGAGGTCGCGCGTGGCGGCGCGCCCCCACTCGCCGGCTTCGTCGTCGGTCTTGTTCAACACGTCGAGGTTGTCCTCCAGCGCGCCCATCCACGGATTCATCTTCTCTTCTTCGGTCCCCGGCAGGAAGCCGATGTCCTCGCCCACGGGAACGGTGACCCGGGTCATTATTATTTCCGTGTACACCTTGAATTCGAGCGTCAGCATGAGGCCCGCGGCGAGCGTGAGCAGCGTCTTGCCGGTGCCGGCCTGGCCCAGAAGCGTGACGAAGTCGATCTCCGGATTCATGAGCAGGTTGAGCGCGAAGTTCTGCTCGCGGTTGCGCGCCGTGATGCCCCACACGTTGTTCTTCTGGTGCGTGTAGTCCTTGAGTGTCGACAGCAGCGCCGTCTTGCCGGTGATTTCCTTGACTATCGCGTAGAAGGGCGTCTCGTCCTTCTTCTCCTGATACAGGAACTCGTTCTGCAGCAGCGACGTGACGATCGGGCCGGTGATGCGGTAGTACGTATGCCCGCCCTGTTGCCACGATTCCATGCCCTTGCCGTGCTTGTCCCAGAAGTCTGCGGGCAGCTCGGTGGTACCGGAGTAGAGGAGCTCGGTGTCCTCCAGCACCTTGTCGTTGAAGTAGTCCTCGGCGGCGATGCCCAGCGCGCGCGCCTTGATCCGCATGTTGATGTCCTTCGACACCAGGATCACGTTGCGCTTCGAATGCGTCTGCGACAGGTGCATGACCACCGCGATGATCTGGTTGTCGGCCTTGCCGCCGGCCAGCGACGCCGGCAGTACCGTCGAAATGCTTTCGGTCTGCAGGAACAGCCTTCCAGTGGCCGCGCCGTTGGACTTGGCCGTCAGCGGAATGCCCTTGGCGATGGTCTCGCTGGTCTCGCCCAGCGCAGTCACCAGCTCATCGAGGAAGCGGCTTACCTGGCGCGCGTTGCGGGCGACCTCGGTCATTCCCTTCTTGTTGTTGTCGAGTTCCTCGAGCGTGAGGATAGGCAGGTAGATGTCGTGCTCTTCGAACCTGAACAGGCTCGTCGGGTCATGCATCAGGACATTCGTGTCGAGAACGAAAAGCTTCGTCGCGGACGAGGAGCCGGTCTTGGCCGGCTTGCGGGAAGGGAGCAGTTGCAGCGTGGACGGTGCGGGGCGCAGCTTGCGTTCGACCATGGGCCTCCAACGGAAAGGTCGTCAATCGGGCGAGTCGTCCTTATGCTGCCTCAAGGAAAGCCGTGGACACAAGACCTAGTGGTCACCTACCGACCGGAGGGCGACCGGTTGTGGTGGAAAGAGAACACTCGCGGGGGTCCCCGGGAAGCGCCGGGACGCCTGCGGGCGACGCCGCCCAGTGCGAAGAGGCCCGCAAGCAGCAATGCGCCCGGCGCGGGTTCGGCGAGCGCCGTTGTCGTTACCAGGAGTTGCGATGCATGGCCGTAGTTGAATTCCAGGGAACTGAACACATCGGAGTCGGTGGTGCGCAGGTTGAACGCAAGAAACGGTGCGTTCGCGCTGGCCACGAACGACGTGACGTCGAAGAACACGTCTTCGCCGAACCCTAGATTGGGTGGCAGCATGAGAATTCCGAGCAATACCCCGGCGTCGGCGTCGCTATCGTCGAGTGCGCCTATGGCCGTGCCGTAGCCGTAGATTGACACCTCGTTCCCGAACAGGGGGAGCCCATACGGATTAAGCGACAACAGCGCCTGCGTCACTGCGCCCGAAATTGAATTCGACGCGAACTTGACGTCGCCTTGGATGTAACCTGAAACGAGCACGAAAGCGCCTTCGGACACGATATTGCAGCCAGGGCAGACGTAAAGCGAACCGTCGCTGGTCGGGTCGATGACAAGCACGCCGCCAAGCGAAGTCGCAGGGCTGGTCATGGCAAACGCTGCGAGCAACAGACTGACGATTGCGACTTTCATCGAAGTTCCTTTCGACGGGTTCTGCGACAACCGCAAGCGGCGGGTTCTGCCGCCATCATCTTCCGGACCCCGGTATGGCGCAAGCCTTCCGGACGGCCCGTGGCATGAAGCGTCGAGCGCGCGGCGAGCCGTTATGCGAGTGTCTTGACCGCCTCGAGCACCGCATCCACATGGCCGGGCACCTTGACCCCTCGCCATTCCTTGACGAGTTTGCCGGCGCCGTCGATCAAAAACGTCGACCGCACGATTCCGCGCACCTGCCGGCCATACATGTTCTTCATCTTGATCACGTCGAACTGCGTGCACAGCTTTTCGTCGGTATCGGCGATCAGTTCGAACGGGAATTCCATTTTGGCCTTGAAATTCTCGTGCGATTTGAGCGAATCGCGTGAACAGCCGACGACAATGGCGCCCGCCTTGCGGAGCTTCTTGTACGCATCGCGGAATTGTTCCCCTTCGGTCGTGCAGCCGGGCGTGTTGTCCTTGGGATAGAAATACAGGACCACGGCCTCGCCCTTGTGGTCCGACAACCTGAATTCACCGCCGGTGGCGGGCGCCGTGAAGTCGGCAACCTTCTTTCCGATCATCGTCATCTCCTTCATTTTCCAATCTAGGCGGCCTGTGCCAGGTCGACATCGCCCAGGAACTCCGGACCTTGCACGAGCAGCGTGCCCGCGCGGCCGGCGACGGTGTCGTTCTTCGTCGCGCAGCGCGGGAGCGCCATGGGCTCGACCGACTCAAACAACGTGCGTACCGGGCCCAGTGTCCACCCTTGTGCCTTCCAGCCGGCGATCAGTTGCTCGAATGCGGGCGCCAGGCGCATCCCTTCCAGTTCCGCGTGCAGCGTGAAGACATGGCCGGCAGGCGCGGCAACCTGCGTGCGTTCCAGCAGGTGCGCGGCGACGTTGTCCTCCGTGATTTCGCCGGTCCCGATCAACTCGTCCAGCGTCGGCAGCGTCGTCGGGAACTGCGGGCAGCGAATAGGCTCCGCATTCCAGACCGGAAGATGCGGGTGCGTCCCGCGTCCGTCGGAGCAGTAGTCGAAGCCCAACCGCTGGGTGAGCCGCAACGCATGCCGGTTCATCTGCCAGCCCGCGGCGCCGTGCGTGGTCGGCGGCGCCTTGAAGATATCGACGTAGCGCGAACAGGCGCGTTGCATCTCGTCGTGTGTCCACTGTGCGTCGGCGCCGCCCACGCCGTCCTGCCAGCGGATGTGGTCCCAGCAGTGGATCCCGGTTTCGTGGCCGGCGTCGCGCACGCCCAGCATCACGTCCGCGGCGCGGCGACCGATGTCCGGGCCGGGAAGCAGCGTGCCGTAGAGCAGCGTCTTGACGCCATAGTGCTTGACCACCGACGTGCGGCGCACCTTGCCCACGAAACCCGGACGGAAGACGCGCTTGATAGCGCGGCCCGTATGGTCCGGTCCCAGCGAGAACAGGAAGGTGGCTGTCACGCCGTGGCGGCGCAGGATCTCGACCAGGTTCGGCACGCCTTCGCGCGTGCCGCGCAGCGTGTCGACGTCGACCTTGAGGGCGAGGAACATCGGTCTCGAATGCCTGGATCAGTCGACCAAACGCCGCGCTTCGGCGACCTGCCCTCGATACGCGTCGAAGATGCGTGTGAGTGCGTCCTCCATCCCGACCTTGGGACTCCAGTCGAGATCGGCGCACGTGTTGGCGATCTTCGGCACGCGGTTCTGCACGTCCTGGTAGCCCGCGCCGTAGTATTCGGCCGCGGTCGTCTCGATGATCGTCACCTTGGCCGCGTTCTCGGCGTACTCCGGGTATCGCTTGGCAAGCGCCAGCATCTTCTCAGCCAGTTCGCGCACCGACCAGTTATTGGCAGGGTTGCCGATGTTGTAGATCTTGCCGGTAGCGATGCCGTTGGGATTGGCGATGATCCTCATCAGTGCCGCGATGCCGTCGTCGATGTACGTGAACGCGCGCTTTTGCGTACCGCCGTCGACGAGCTTGATGGGTTCGCCGCGCACGATGTGTCCCAGGAATTGCGTGATGACCCGCGAACTGCCTTCCTTGGCCGTGTTGATCGAATCCAGCCCGGCGCCGATCCAGTTGAACGGCCGGAACAGCGTGTAGTCGAGTCCTTCCTGCATGCCGTAGGCGTGGATCACCCTGTCCATCAGCTGTTTCGCGCACGAGTAGATCCAACGCGGCTTGTTGATGGGTCCTAACACCAGTTCGGATGCCTCGGGGTCGAACTCGGCATCCCGCGACATGCCATAGACCTCCGACGTCGACGGAAACACGACGCGCTTCTTGTAGCGGACGGCCGCGCGCACGATCGGCAGGTTGGCCTCGAAGTCGAGCTCGAATACGCGCAGCGGTTCGCGCACATAAGTGGCGGGCGTGGCGATCGCCACCAGCGGCAGCACCACGTCGCACTTCTTGACGTGGTATTCGATCCACTCGCGGTTGATCGTGATGTCGCCTTCGAACCAATGGAATCGCGGCTCGGCCAGCAGGTCCGCGATGCGGTCGTTCTGCATATCCATGCCGAAGATCTCCCAGTCGGTGGACCGGATGATCGCCTGCGACAGATGGTGGCCGATGAAGCCGTTGACGCCCAGGATGAGGACTTTTTTCATGAGCCTTCGCGTGAGGAATCGGCGCGCGGACCCGCGCCGGGAAAGATGAGTCCATCGAGCCGGCTGGGCGCGAAGGTGGGAATGGCGAGCAACAGGTACATGTACATGCCGGTGCGCGGGCTGACCAGCGACACTGCCATGGATGCCAACGGCACCGAACCATAGAGGCGGAGGTCCCGCCACATTTGCTTCACGACCATTGGCGTCAGGTCGGCCGTGGCCAGCGGCGGGTGTTTGACCAGATAGCGCAACTGCAACGCCAGCAGCGTTCCCAGCGCAAGGAGATTTGCGCCGTAGACCACCACCGGCAGCAGCAGGTGTCCCTGATCGCCGAGCAGGTCCGTCGAGAACGGCACGAAAGTCACCAGCAGCAGGAAGGCGATGTTGAGCCAGAGCATTCGGCGATCGGCGTGACGCACGAAATGGAACAGCAGGTGATGCGCGATCCAGAATATGGCCAGCACGAAAAAGCTGATCGCGTACATGGCGAAGCTGTGTTCGAGCGTGACGATATAGGCGATCAGGTCCGACGTGGTCTCGAATTTGCGGTTCGTCGGCGACTTGATGTCCAGCACAAGCAACGTCATTGCGACGGCGAAGATGCCATCGGCGAGCGCTTCGATCCGTCCCTTGGTGAGTCCGCGCTTTCCGATGTCCGCGATGTCGTCTTCGTGGCTCATGCAACGCTTTCGGCGCCGAGGCGAAGCGAGGCGCTGCCGAAACGGGCAGCGAGCGCTTCCGGCGCGACGATCGCCCCGTCGATTTCGAGGGCAAGCACTTCGAGGGCGCCGCCACCGCCGCAACGGGCGACGATGCGTTCGCGATCGACTTCGAGTATCGGCGTGTTCCGGCGCATTGCTCCGGCATCGGCAACGCGGGTGCGCAGGATGCGCGCCGCAACGCCATTGATGGCGGTAAGGGCGCCCGGATACGGCGGCGCGACCGCGCGCACGAGATTGTGAATCGCGGCAGCGTCGTGGCTCCAGTCGATGATGCCGTCTTCCGGCCGCCGGCCGCCAAAGTAGCTGCCGCTTGCCGTATTCTGCGGCACGCGCGGCGCGGTACCCGCCAATAGGGCGGGCAGCACGTCAGAGAGCGTCATTTCCGCGGCTACGGTCACTTTGTGGAAGACCTCTTGCGCGGTGTCGTCGGGAAGGATCGGCACCGCGGTCTGCGCCACGATATCGCCATCGTCGGCCTTGATCGTCATGTAATGGAGAGTGGCGCCCGTTTCCCGCTCGCCGGCCAGCACCGCCCAGTTCACCGGGGCGCGCCCGCGGAATTTAGGCAGCAGCGAGCCGTGCATGTTGAGCGCGCCCTGTGGCGGAATGGCAAGCAGCGACGGGCCGAGCAAGCGCCGGTAATAGAACGAGAACAGGAAATCCGGCGCCAGCGCTGCGATCCGCGCCGTGACGTCGGCGACGTTGGGGTCGGGCGGGAAGATGGTCGGGATTCCGTAGTCGGCGGCGGTCGCGGCCACGGAGCCGAACCACTGCGACTCGCCGGGATCGTCGGCGTGCGTCACGACCAGCGGCACGTCGATCCCTTGGGCGAGCAGGACCTTGAGGCAGCGCACGCCGACGTTGTGGTACGCGAACGCGACCGCGCGCGTCATTGCGCCACCCTGTCGGCGCTTGCCACGGGAACTTCCTTCGCATCCAGCACCGCGCGGATGGTATAGCGTGGGCGTTCCCGCACCTGCTGATAGATGCGCCCGACATACTCGCCGATGAGTCCCAGACCGAACAGCAGCATGCCGATCAGGAAGAACGCCAGGATGTCCCGGTCCCACAGCACACGCAGCGACGCGAATCCTTCCCATTCGGAAATGAACAGCCGGTATGCGATCACGATGACGTAAGCGACAAGCGACACCGCGGATACCACCATGCCAAACATCGAGAAAAGCTGCAGCGGCAGCAACGAAAATCCGGTAATGAGGTCGAAGTTGAGGCGGATCAGCTTGTACAGCGAATATTTCGATTCGCCCGCGGCGCGCTCCTCGTGTTCGACGTCGATCTCGGTCGGGCTGTTCGCGAACGTGTAGGCCAATGCGGGAATGTATGTGCTGACCTCGCGGCTTGCCGCTACCGCATCCGCGATTTCGCGGCTGTACGCGCGCAGCATGCATCCCTGGTCCGTCATCCGGATGCGGGTGATCCTCTCGCGCAGCCCGTTCATCGCGCGCGAGGCCACTCGCCGCCAGCGCGAATCCTCGCGCGTGCGGCGCACGCCACCGACGTAGTCGTGGCCTGCGTCCATCGCTTCGAGCAGCCTGCCGATTTCCTCCGGCGGATTCTGCAGGTCGGCGTCCAGCGTCACCACGCGTTCGCCGCGCACCCGCTCGAATCCGGCGATGATCGCCATGTGCTGGCCGTAATTGGCGTTGAACAGCACGACCCGCGTCACGTCCGGCCGCGCCAGGAATTGGTCTTTCAGCAACGCTGCCGAGCGATCGCGGCTGCCGTCGTTGACGAAGATCACTTCGTAACCGACATGCAGCGCGTCGAGCGCCGGATACAGGCGCGCGAAGAGCGCGGGCAGGCCGGCTTCCTCGTTGTAGACCGGGATGACGACGGATAACGGGAGTGCGGCCATCGGCGCGTGATGGTCGGTCAGGAGGCGTGCGCGGCCAGCACTTCGGCGCATGCGATGCAAACGCGGTCGACGTCTGCCAGTGTCAACGAAGGATGCAGTGGCAGCGTCACGGTCGTGTCGGCGATGTGCTCGGTGTGGGGCAGGCTGCCGCGATGATAGCCGAAGCGGCGATACAGCGTGGCCAGATGGGCCGCCTCGTAGGACATACCGGTGCCGATGCCGCGCGCATCCAGCGCGTCGCGGAACTCGCGCCGGGATATTGTCAGCTGCGCGAGCGGGAGCAGCGGCGCGAACATGTTCCAGCTGTGGCCGTCCGTGTCGCCGGAATAACCGGGATGCGGCAACTCGCAGGCGGGGTTGGTGCGGAACCGCTCGAAGTAGCGAGCGACGAGCGCGCGGCGCTTGGCATTGAATTCCGGCAGTTGCGCGAGCTGGCGCAAGCCGACCGCTGCGTTGACGTCCGGGAGATTGAACTTGCCGCCGGCCTCCGCGACGTCACGGGTGCGGTCGGGAAGGTAGGAGATGCCATGAAAACGCAGCACCTCGATTTCCCGCGCTTCGTGCTCGTTGCCCATGACCAGCGCGCCACCCTCGATCGACGTGATGTTCTTGTTCGGGTGAAAGCTGAAGATGCAGATGTCGCCGAAGCTGCCGATGCGCTTGCCGCGCCAGGACGATCCGATGGCCAGCGCCGCGTCCTCTATTACGCGCAATTTGTGCTTCGCCGCCAGCGCGTAGACGGCGTCCATGTCGCACGGCAGTCCCGCGAAATGCGTGGGCAGGATGGCGCGCGTACGCGGACCGATGCGCGCGGCGACCGCGGCGAGGTCGAGATTGCGCGTGCCGGGTTCGACATCGACGAATACCGGTGTCGCGCCGACCCGCACGATCATGTTCGGCGCGGCGAAGAAAGTCATCGCGGGCGTGATCACCTCGTCGCCGGGCCCGATGCCGCATACGCGGAGAGCCAGTTCCAACGCTGCAGTCGCGGACGACACGCAACGCACGTGACGGCCGCCGGCGTACTCGGAAAGGGCGGCCTCGAACGCCTTGAGTTTCGGGCCGCTGGTGATCCAGCCCGAACGTAGAACTTCGGCTACGCTCGTGATTGTCGCCTCGTCGAGCGTGGGACGGGCAAACGGCAGGTAGGGTTGCGTGCTCACGTCCGGTGCGGGAATGTTGTGGCCACGACGGCGATCAGGACTTGGCGACCAGCCATACGCCCACGATGATAAAGCCGATGCCGAGCCAGCGCGTGATCGTGACCGATTCGCCGAACAGGTAATACGCGGCAACGGCATTGATCACGTAGCCCAGCGACAGCATGGGGTATGCGACGGAAACGGGCACGCGCGACAGGCCGATGATCCATACCAGCAGGCTGATCATGTAGCAGACGACGCCGGCGACGAAGAACCCCTGCGTCCCCATCTTCCAGAGCATGTCCCCCCAGTTGTCGCGCGTCAGCGTGATGACGCCCAGCGTGTTGGTGCCGGCCTTGAGCAGCAACTGAGCACCGGCATTGAGAACGACGCCGGCGAAGAGGAAGGCAAAGGCGGAGGCGGTCATGGTCAGTTCCTGGCGACGAACACGCGGCGTGGATCGCGCGCGACCACGCGCATCGGCACGGACTGCGCGACCAATGCAGCATAGTCATCCAGCCGGATGAGCGCATAGCCCTGCGGCAGCGCGGTCCAGTGCGGAATCCAGGCAGCCTCGGTGGCGAAGCCCCGTTCCGGCTCGATGTCCAATCCCAGCCCCATTTCGTCCCGGTACGCGACAAGTGTTGTGGTTCGTCCGAGGTAGAAGGGCAACGTCTGGTCGTAGGTGCGAACCTGGAATACGGGAATGCGCGGGTCGAGCGGGCCGCCGCCATGCGTGGCTTCCACGGCTTGCGCCTCCTGCACGAGGTCGTAGGCCGAACGCGTGGCGCGAAATGCGTCGTAGCCGACGAATCCCAATTGCATTCCCACCACGGAACCGAGTGCCATCACGACGATGGCCAGCGACTTCGCGGCGGCGCCGTCGCGACGAAAGAGCAGGAACGCGGCAAAGGCGGTCGCTGCCATCACCCCGGCCGCCGCGACAATCCATGGACCGAAAGCATGGAATATGTCTGCCGGCGTGTTGGCGTCGGCAAGTTCCGGAACGTAGCCGGCGAGCACGATGCCCAAAGCGGCCAGCAGCAACAGCGACAGCAGCGCGAGCGGCAACACCAGCAGCGCCAGCGTCCGCGCCGGCAATTCGTTCAGCTGCAGGCCGAGGACCAGCGCAAGCGCAGGAAACATCGGCAGGATATAGGACGGAAGCTTGGAGCCGGAAAGGCTGAAGAATACGAACACGAAAAGTGCCCAGACCAGACAGAACCGCGGCCAGGAAAAACCGTTGGCGGCGACCGGTGCGTTCCGCCAGCTGCGCGTGAGCGTCCACATCCAGACGAGGAGCCACGGCAGGATTCCCGCCACGAACAGAGGCACAAAGTAATACCAGCTCCCCTCCCGCCGGTGTCCGGTCGTCAGGAATCGCTGGAAATGCTCGTGGATGAAGAAGAACTGCGCGAATTCCGGGTTGTCGCGCGACACGAGCAGGAACCAGGGCGCCGTCAGCAACAGGTACAGGGCCAGGCCGGCCAGCGCGTGCAGGCGCTTCCATGGGCCGGTGTCGCGCGTCGCCAGCGTATAAAGCACCAGCGTCGCACCGGGAATCACCAGCGCGACCAGGCCTTTGGTGAGTGTCGCGCCCGCCGCCGCCGCATAGGCCGCGAGCATCCAGTTGCGCCGCACCGCCGATGCGAGTCCGTCGCGCTGGGCGAGCAGGAACGCGCACAGTGCCGCCGCAAGCCACGCGCCCAACACGCTGTCGAGCGTGACCAGTTGCGACATCGCGAAATGCCAGAAGGTCGCCGCCAGCACTAGTGCCGCGTAAATGCCGGTCGTGGGACCGTCCAGGCGCGCCGCAGTCATTCCGACAATCGCCACGGCGAACAAGCCCGCCAGCGCGGGCACCAGCCGCGCCGGCCATTCGTGCACGCCGAATGCGTTGAATGCCGCCGCGGTTGCCCAATACTGCATGGGGGGCTTCTCGAAATACTTGAGGCCGTTGAGGCGTGGCGTCACCCAATCGCCCGAAGCAGCCATCTCGCGTGCGATCTCCGCGTAGCGTCCCTCGTCGGGATGCTGCAGTTTGCGCACGGCGATTCCCGAGAACCAGGCAACCAGCAGGGCTGTGGCAACGAGCCACCAGGCGGAACGGGGGAGGGAAGCGAGCATCTCGGGCGCGGAATAGGGGGCGGGCTGCCCGATGGCAAAGGGCCACGCATTCTACCTTGCGGCATCGCGCGGGCCGGCCGCGGCGCTCTGCCTGCGCGGCGCCGGATTGCCAGCCCCGGGGTTCTCGCATACCATCGACCGCACGCATCGGGAAAGCCGCCAGCGGTATCACCGGCGGCTTTTTTGTGCGACTCAACTCTCTATCGCCGCATGCCCGCTCCCCTGCAGTTGTACGACAACTACACGCGCTCGCTGCGTCCCTTCGCGCCGCTCGCGCCGGGACCCGTCGGCCTGTACACGTGCGGACCGACGGTCTACGACTACCAGCACATCGGCAACTACCGCACGTTTCTGTTCGAGGACGTGCTGAAGCGCGTGCTGCAATGGAACGGCTATGCCGTCCGGCACGTGATGAACATCACGGATGTCGGGCACCTCACTTCCGACGCCGACACCGGCGAAGACAAGATGGAAAAGGGCGCGCGCCGGACGGGCAAGACGGCATGGGAAATCGCGCGCCTCTATACCGACGCGTTCCTTGCCGATCTCGCGCTTCTCGACATCGAGGACCCGACGATCCTGTGCCGCGCGACCGATCACATCCGGGAACAGATCGAATTTATCGCCGATATCGAGAAGAACGGCTTCGCGTACGTGACGGCCGACGGCGTGTACTTCGACACCTCGCGGCAGAAAGACTATGGCTACCTAGCGCGCCTGAACGTGGAGGGCCAGGAGGCCGGCAAGCGGGTAGACCTCGGCGACAAGCGTCATCCCACCGACTTCGCGTTGTGGAAATTCACGGCGCCGGGAGAGAAGCGCCAGATGGAATGGGACAGTCCATGGGGCCGCGGTTATCCGGGCTGGCATATCGAGTGCTCGGCCATGGCGCAGAAATACCTCGGCGACTACTTCGACATCCATTGCGGCGGGGAAGACCACATTCCCGTCCATCACACCAACGAGATCGCGCAGACCGAGGCGCGCGTGGGCACGCGACTGGCCAATTTCTGGATGCATGGCTATTTCCTGACGACCAACGACGCCAAGATGGCGAAGTCCTCCGGCGATTTCCTGCGCATCGCGCTGCTGCAGGATCGCGGTTACGACCCGCTTGCCTACCGCTACCTCTGCCTCACGGCGCACTACCGGTCGCAAATGAGCTTCACGTGGGAAGCGCTGGACGCTGCGACGACCGCGCTCGACCGGATGCGCAAAGGCGTTCACGCATTGCCTGTCGATCCTGATGCCAGGCCCGATCCGGACTTCGTGGACAGGTTCAGCAACGAGATCAACAACGACCTGAACCTGCCTCGCGCGCTTGCGGTGGCTTGGGAGCTTCTACGGGGCGACCTTGCCGACCACGCCGTCATTCGGGCAACGCTGGTCAAGTTCGATGACGTGCTGGGGCTGCGGCTCGCGGAGTGGCAGCCGACCGAGGAAGTCGTTCCTGAGGAGGTTCAGGCGTTGGCCGACGCGCGCGCCGCTGCGCGCGGTAGCAAGGCGTGGGCCGAGGCGGACAGGCTGCGCGCTGCACTTGTCGCCGCGGGCTGGGAGATGGAGGACTTGGCCCAGGGCTTCAAGCTGAAACGAATCAAGACGGGATCGGGAGCGAAGGCATGAAACTCGCGACGCAGGACGACCACACGCGCGACGGCCGCCTGGTGGTGGTGTCGCGCGACCTTTCGCGCTGCGTCGCGGTGCCGGAGATCGCGCGCACGCTGCAGGCAGCGCTCGACGATTGGGCTGCCGCCGAACCGGGCCTGAACGCGATCTATACCGAGCTCAACGCCGGCCGGATGCCGGACGCCGAGCCGTTCGATCCGGCGCGCGCGATGGCGCCATTGCCGCGCGCCTATCAGTGGGCCGACGGATCGGCTTACGTGAATCACGTTGAGCTGGTGCGCAAGGCACGCGGCGCCACGATGCCGCCGGAGTTCTGGACCGATCCGCTGATGTATCAAGGCGCGTCCGACCACATGCTCGGTGCCCGCGAGGACATCGTGCTGATGGACGAGGCGTGGGGCATCGATTTCGAAGCCGAGGTCGCGGTGATCACCGGCGACGTGCCCATGGGCACCGTGGCGGCCGACGCGCGCCGGCACATTCGCCTGCTGATGCTCGTGAACGACGTCAGCCTGCGCAACCTGATTCCGAATGAACTTGCCAAGGGCTTCGGATTCTTCCAGTCGAAGCCCGCATCGGCCTTTTCGCCGGTTGCTGTGACGCCGGATGAACTCGGCGATGCGTGGCGCGATGGCAAGGTGCACCTTCCTCTCGTCACGCACTTCAATGGCGAACTCTTCGGGCGGCCGGACGCGGGCACCGACATGACGTTCAATTTCGACACGCTGGTCGCGCACGTCGCCAAGACCCGGGAACTCGAGGCGGGCAGCATCGTCGGATCGGGCACCGTCTCCAACAAGGAGAACGGCGGCCCGGGTCGGCCGGCGGCGGCAGGAGGCCGCGGCTACGCGTGCATCGCCGAGCAGCGCACCGTGGAGACGATCCTCTCCGGCAAGGCGTCGACAGCGTTCATGCGCTTCGGCGATCGTGTACGCATCGAGATGTTCGACGCGGCGGGCCGCAGCGTCTTCGGCGCCATAGACCAAGTCGTCCGCAAAGGAGCGTGACCCGCTCCTGATCTCACCGGCAGCCGCCTCCACTGCCTGTCGTTTCGCCACTTCGTCGCGTTCTCCATCTCTTCACGCCACGAATCTTCCGCTTCGTCGCCTGGTTCTTGAGGGTGACATATTCGCCGCCTAGGATTCAGCCTGTCAGCAACGGCCCTTAGGACTCCCGGTGAATCCGAATCCGCCGGTGGGTGCATCAAATGGGGCATAAGCACCGGAAAGCCGGCACGAACTACAGCCAGGCACCAGGGAAACCCGGGCCCGCCCGATGCGGGAGCAGGACTGTATTCGGACTGAAGCGAGGCACACCATGAACGACGCAACGATACACCCAGATTTCAACCCCGGGCGATCCCCATTGTTGGCCCTGGCCGCAGTGTTCGCCACCGCCCTGACGATTGGGGTCGCCGTGCTGCTGCCCGGGCAACCCGCAATCCCGGAAGGCGTGACCGCCATCGCCGCGGCACAACCCGCGATCGATGCGATCCGGCCCGTCGCAGCCCAGGTCGAGGAGGTTCAGGCGATGACGCAACTGGTCACGCTGCCCCCCGTGGAAATCGTCGGAATACGTCCGACCAAGGCTGCCGCCAACCGTTGGAGCGTTCCCGCGGTCTTCAAGAAGAGCTGAACGCCGGTTCTGGAAAGACGATGAAGGCCGGGCATCGCAGGGTGTCCGGCCGATCCGGAGATCCGACTAGCTCGACGGACCGGGACTCACCGAGAATACTTCCACCGGCGCGGACTTGCCCTTCATATCGACGGGGCCGAGCGACTCGACGGACACGCCGGGCTTGAGCGCGTTGCGGGTCGCTCCATCGATCAGGATGGCGCGCCCGGCGACCTTGGTGTGCGATTCCAGGCGCGACGCCACGTTGACCGTGTCGCCGATGCACGTATAGGACGCCCGCTTGCTGGTGCCGGCGTAGCCGGCCACCATCTCGCCGGATGCGATGCCGATGCCGATCCTGATTTCCGACTTGGCGGCAGCGATGCGTTCCTGGTTGAACATGCCGACCATGTCGATCATTTCGAGTGCCGCCCGCACGGTGCACGCTTCGTGGTCCGGCAGCGGCAGCGGCGCGCCGAAGATGGCCATCAGCCCGTCGCCGATCATCTGGCTGACTATGCCGCCATGGCTGCTGATCGCGTCGAACATCAATGTGTAATAGGTGTTGAGCAGTTCGATGGTCTCCTCGGGCGACTGCGATTCCGCCAGCGGAGTGAAGTCGCGGATGTCCGAGAACATCACGGAGGCATAGACGCGCTTGCCGCCCAGCGCGAAGCCTGACAGCTGCATGTCCTGCGCGACTTCCGGTGTGGCGAACCTGCGCACCATCTCCTTCAATTGGTCCTGCAGCCGCTTCTTGTCCAGGCTGGCGTCGATGCGCGCCTTCAGCAGCACCGGATTCACCGGCTTGGACAGGTAATCCGCGGCGCCCAGCTCGATGCAGCGCACGACGCTTTCGACGCCTTCCAGCGACGAGGTGACGACGACCGGCAGGTCGCGCAGCTGCAGGTCGTTCATCAACTGCTCAAGCACCTGGAAGCCGTCCATTTCCGGCATTTCCATGTCGAGCAGCAGCAGGTCAAACGCCTCGCGCCGTAACATTTCCAGCGCCACCCGGCCGTTTTCGGCCATCGCGACTCGGTGGCCCTGCAGCTCCAGACTGCGCGTCAGCAGCAGTCGGTTGACCTTGTTGTCGTCGACGACCAGGAGTCGTGCTGCCTCCGTACGCGCCTCAGGCATTGCGCAGTTCCGACAGCGCGGCGGCGACGCGTGCGTACTCGTCCGCCAGTGCGTCGAGCGGTTTCGACACGGCGGCGTGAACCGGCGCCAGGCCGCCCAACTCGAGCTCGCGCGCCATTGCGCCCAGCCTCAGCGCGCCAAAAGTCAGGCTGTTCGACTTGAGCGAATGCGCGGCGCGGCGGAATCGGTCGGCGTCGCCGGCGGCAAGCGCTGCGCGCAGGTCCTGCTGCATCAGCGGCGCTTCGCTAAGGAAGGTATCCACCAGTTCGCCCACGAATTCGGCGCCTGCCGTCTGTTGCAGCGCCTCGAAGGTGGCGCGATCGATCGTCGTTTCGCTCATGTCATCGGTCCTTGCGTGCTTGCACCTGGTGCAACGCCTCGACCAGCCGGTCCACGCGGATCGGCTTGGTCAGGTAGTCGTCCATTCCCGCGTCGATGCACATCTCGCGATCGCCTTGCATCGCGTTGGCGGTCATGGCGACGATGCGCGGCCGCTGCTCGGGCGTGCCCATCGCGCAAATCCGGCGCGACGCCTCGAGGCCGTCCATCTCCGGCATCTGCACGTCCATCAATACCACGTCGTAGGCCTGCCGCCGAACTGATTCGACGGCTTCGATGCCGTTCGCCGCCAGATCGGCGCGATATCCCATCTGCTGCAGGATGCGCATCGCCAGCTTCTGGTTGACGGCGTTGTCCTCGGCCAACAGGATGCGCAGCGGGTGCCGCGCCGCCATGGCGGGGTCGAGTTGCGGCTTGACTTGTGCCTGCACGGTTCGCGGCGCCGCATCGTGTGCCACCAGGCCCACCAGCGTGTCGAACAATTGCGATTGCCGGATGGGCTTGGCAAGGTAGGCAGTGAACAGCCCTTCGGTGTCGCCCGCCTCGCGCCGACCCAGCGAGCTGAACAAGACCAGCGGTAACGCAGGCTGGCGCGCGTGAATCTCCTTGGCCAGCTCCAGGCCGTCCATCTCCGGCATGTGCATGTCGAGGATCGCGAGATCAAAGGTTTCGCCGGCCTCGAGCCAGCGCAACGCTTCGCGCGGCGATTCGGTCGCGCGGGACTGCATGCCCCACTTGCCCGTCTGCAGCACCAGCACGCGGCGGTTGGTGGCGTTGTCGTCGACGACCAGCACGCGTTTTCCCTGCATTTCCGGTTGCGGGCCGACAAAGTCCCGCGCGCGTGTCGGAGCGATCTCCGCCGTAGGAGCCTCGATCCTGAACATGAACGTCGAACCCTTGCCGGGCCCCTCGCTCTCGGCCCACATCCGCCCGCCCATCAGCTCGGCCAGACGCCGGCTGATGGCCAGCCCCAATCCCGTGCCGCCGTACTTGCGCGTGGTCGACGAATCGGCTTGCGTAAACGACTGGAACAGCCGGCTCATCGCCTCGTCGGACAATCCGATGCCGGTATCACGCACGGCGAACGTCAGTCCTGCGCGCCCGGTCGCCGTAGGCGCCGAGGTCACGGTCAGTACCACTTCCCCATGCTCGGTAAACTTCACCGCATTGGACAGCAGGTTCAGCATGATCTGCCGCAGCCGGGTCACGTCGCCGACGATGGCGGCCGGAACGTCCCCTTCGAACACATACGCGATGTCGAGATGCCTTTCCGTCGCGCGGGCGCTCACGAGGTCCAGCGCCGACTCCACGCACTCGCGCAGGTCGAACGGGTGCGCCTCGATGTCCATGCGCCCGGCCTCGATCTTCGAGAAATCGAGGATGTCGTTGATGATCGTCAGCAGCGCGTCGCCGGAATCCCGGATCGTCGACACATAGTCCTGCTGCTCGGTGTCGAGCTTGGTGTCGAGCAGCAGGCCGCTCATGCCGATCACCGCGTTCATCGGCGTACGGATTTCGTGACTCATCGTGGCCAGGAACGAACTCTTCGCCTCGTTCGCGGCTTCGGCGGCGGCGCGCGCTTGCTGGGCTTCATTGAACAGCCGAACATTTTCGATTGCGATCACGGCCTGGTCGGCAAAGGACTGGGCAAGCGCGATCTCGTTGTCGTTGAAGCCGCCCACCGCCGCGCGCACCAGTACCATCACGCCCAGGCATTCGCCTTCGCGCAACAGCGGCAGGTGCAGTGAGGACTTGACCGCGGCCAAGCGCGGGATGCGCTGGTACAAGTCGGGAATCTCTTCCTTCGACCAGTCTGGCAGGTGCAAGGGCTGCTTGCTCGTGATGACGCGGCCCGTCAGGCTCGCGTCGTCGGCAATGGACACTCGCTCCGGACCATGGATGGCGTCAAGCTGACCCGCCGTGGCATTGGCCACAGGGTAGAAGTGCGTTGCGTCGTTTCGCAACAATCCGACGGCTTCGCAGTCGATCAGTCGGCTCGCGGTGCAGACGATGGCGTCGAACACCGGCTGTACATCGGTCTGCGATTGGCTGATGACACGCAACACGTCGGCCGTCGCGGACTGGCTCGCCAGCGCCTCCTGCGTTTCGTTGAACAGGCGCACGTTCTGGATCGCGATCACCGCCTGGTCGGCAAACGTCTTGAGCAGGACGTTCTCGCGCTCGCGCAGACCGTCGACTTCCTTGCGCATCATCGTCAGCGAACCTATCCCTCGCCCCTCCCACATCAAGGGAGCGACGACGACCGAAGTGCCGAGCTTCATCCGTGCCGCCGCCTGCACGGCGGGCTGGGTGTCGTCGGAGCTGTCGAGGACGTTGCGAATCTCCACCAGCCGGCCGCTTTGGATCGCCTTCTCGGTCAACGTGCCGGCAAGCGGGCGCGGGAAGGAAGCGCGGGTGTCCGCTTCGATGGAAGCGGCTTCAGCCTCGCCAAGAAGATTCCTTGCCGACGCGGTCAGCCGATACACAGGCAGCGTCACCCTGTTGGCCTCGTCGACGATGCCGAGTGCAAAGGCATGTGCGGAGAAGAGGCGCTCGCAGCACTCGATGATCTTGTCGAACACTGGCGTGGCATCCGCCATCGAGTGGCTGATGACGTCGAGCACCTCCGCCGTCGCGGTCTGGTGTTCCAGGGCTTCGCGGGTCTCATTGAACAGCCGCACGTTCTCGATGGCGATGACCGCCTGGCTTGCGAACGTCTGCAGCAGGGCCACCTCTTTCTCGCCAAAGAGGCCCGGCTCTGCGCGGTTGACCGCGATCGCGCCGACGACGTGCTGGTCACGCAGCATCGGAACGCTCAGTCCGCTGCGAAAGCCGGCTTCGCGAACGATCTGCTTCATGATGGGTGCGTAGTCCGCATCGGACTCCGCCAGCAGGTCAACCACGTTGACCACGCCCCGATTGCGGATGGCACGCGCGGCGATTGACGTGCTGTCGAGCTTGACTGGGTATACGTTTCCGAACTTTGCGGCGCTGTCAGGCTTGATGCCGAACAGGCTGGCGATGTGAATCAGCTCGCCGTCGAAGCGGAATACCAACCCGTAGTTGGCGCCGGTGAGCGTTGCCGCGCGCTCGGCGATGATGTCGAAGACCGGCTGCACGTCTGTGGGCGATTCGCTGATGACCTTCAGCACTTCGGCAGTCGCCGTCTGCCGATCGAGCGCCTCCTTCGTCTCGTTGAACAGGCGCACGTTCTCGATGGCGATGACCGCCTGGTCCACGAACGACTTGGCGAGTGCGATTTCCTTGTCGCTGAAGGCGCCGACCTTGTGGCGCGCCAGCACCAGCACGCCAATGCACTCGTCGTTGCGCAGCAGGGGAAGCATCAGCGACGAATTGACGCCGGTCATTTCGCGCACCTCCCTTTCATGCGGCGGCACGTCGATCGCGGTCCAGTCGGGTATGTGCAGCATCGTCTTGGTCAGGATCACGCGCGACGGGAAATTCCTGGCGGGATCGACGGGAACGACGCGATCCACCGGCGGCTTCGGCAGGCTGCCCGGCTTGGCCGCCGCCTCCGGGACGAACGTGTTTCCGTCGCACCTGAGCAATGCGGTGAAGTCGCACGCCAGGAGTTTCAGCGCCGTCCCGACGATGGCGTCGAATACCGGGTGGACGTCGGTCGGAGAACTGCTGATCACGCGCAGGATGTCGGCGGTGGCGGTCTGGTGGCTCAGCGCATCCTGCGTCTCGTTGAACAGGCGCGCGTTCTGCAACGCGACGCCGACGTTGGCGGCGATCGTCGACAGCAGGCGCTCGTCGTCGGCCCCGTAGACGCCTTCCTTCTGCGTGCTTTGCACGCTGATCACGCCGAGGCTCCTTCCGCCGACGTATATGGGCACGCCCAGATAGGACAACGCCTGCTTGCCGACGACCTTGGCGCCGAGCTCGAGTCCAAGCCGGTCGGCTTCGTGGTTGATGATCAGCGCCTTGCTCGATTGGATGATCCGGCTGGTGAGGCCCTCGCCGTAGCGGATGGGCTTGAGATCATCGCCATACTGATACGGGAAGTCGACGATGCCCGTGTCGGGGTTGTACAGCGCCACGTACGCCACGTCGGCAGCGAACACGGTGCGGACCTGCTCGCCGACCAAGTCGAGCAGTGGGGCCAGCTCGAGCTTGCCGCCGAGCTGCTGCGATACGGTGTTGATGGTGGCGAGTTCCGTCGCGCGCTTCTCGGATTCGGCGAACAGCCGCGCGTTCTCGATGGCCACCGTGGCTTGCAGCGACAGGCCCACCAGGAAGTCCAGGTCGCTGTTGCTGAACGCCACGCCGCCCGTCCGCCACACCGCCATCACGCCCTTGACTTTCCTGCCGGCGAGCAGCGGCGCGACCATCATGCGTTCGTTTTCTTCCTTGTCCGTGCCAGTTATCTGGATGCCGCGCGGATCGGTATTGGTGTCGTTGATGTATTCGGCGCGGCCGCTTTCGACCAGGCTGCCGATGATGCCCACCCCGAATTCGATCTCGGTCTCCTGCAGCGCATCGGCGATGTCGCCGACCGCCACGATCGCGCGGTAGTTCGCGCCGTCGCCGCTGGGAAGGAAAATTGCGCTGGTATCTACGTTCAGCAGGTCCTTGGCATGCCGAGCGATACGGTCCATGACCTTGGCCACGTCGAGCGTCGACGAAATATCGCGGCCGACTTCAGCGAGCGCCGCGGCCTCGCGCGTGCGGCGCTGCGTCTCGTCGAAGAGGCGGGCGTTCTCCAGCGCGACGCTCATGCTGTTGGCGAGCGTCTGCAGCAGCCGGACATCGGATTCACTGAAGGCGTTCTCGCGGTCCATATCGATCAGGGCGATCAACCCCCGCGCCTGCGCGCCGGCAACGAGTGGGACCATGACCAGCGATTTCTCGGTTAGTGTGCCGGGATGGGTATAGCTCCCGTACTTCTCACTCTCCCGATCCATGTTCTCGTTGATGACGAGTGTTTCCCGGGTGCGCAGGACATGCGGGCCGAATCCGCGCTCGGGAAGCGGCGCCGAGTCGATGCGGACTCGCTCTCCGCTCTCGGTCAAGTAGGGAAAGTGGATCATTCCCGTTTGCGGGTCGTAGATGCGGATGCCGACGTCTTTGTTGCTAAAGATGTCGCGGATCTTGTCGCCCACCGCGTCGTAAATACCCTGCATATTGAGCTCGGCCGCCAGCGCCTGCTGCACGCTGTTGATGATCGCGAGTTCCGCAGCGCGTTGCTCGCTCTCCTTGAACAGCCGCTGTGTCTCGTCCAGCAGGCGTGCGTTCTCCAGCGCGGCGCCCATGCTGGCGGCGACGGTGCTCAGCAGGCGTAGCTCCGCCTCGCCGAAAGCGTTTTCGCGTTGGTAATCTTCCAGGATGATCTCGCCGAGAACGCGGTCGCCGCTGAGAATCGGAATGCTCGCGAGCGAGAGCGTGCCGGCGTCGGTTCCTGGGTGAACCACGAATCCTTCCGCGCTGATTTCCGCGGGATTGTTGAAGGCCCGCGCCCGCCGCGCACGCATCATTCGCGCGAAGGGACCGTCGGGCTTCGGGGTGCGGGGCCCTTCCGGTGCAAGACGCTTGCCGTGTTCCACGCTGTAGAGGCCATGGATGCGGTTGGCCTCGGCGTCATACCAGGTGATGCTCAGGTCGTCGCTCTTCAGGACGACGCGCAGCTTGTCGCCGACCAGGTCGATGATCGCCTGGAAATCGAGCTCGGCCGCCATTCCTTCCTGGATGCTATTGATTACCGCCAGTTCGGCATTGCGCTGCTCGGTTTCCTTCAGCAGCCGCTGCGTCTCGTCGAACAGACGCGCGTTCTCCAGCGCGACGCCCATGCTTGCGGCAACGGTGCCGAGCAATCTCACCTCCGCCTCGCCGTATGCGTTTTCGCGCAACAAGTCCCACAAATTGATGGCGCCAAGCACCCGATCGCCGCCGAGGATCGGGACATAGATCGAAGATTTGCTCTCTTCGTGGCCAGGTAGATTTCGGCCAGGAGTCGTTGCCATTTCCGCGAGACTGTTCCTGACAAGCGGCTGGCGCGTCTTGACAAGCGTCGACCAAATACCGCCCGGCGTGGGAGGCGCCGGAGGATGGTGCAGCCGGATGCCGCGCTGGTAGTCGTACAGATAATGAATGAGGTCGGCTTTAGCGTCGTACCACCGAATGCCGATGTCACCTGTATGGAAAACCTCTCGCAGTTTGTCTCCCACCAGGTCGATGATCGCCTGGAAATCGAGCTCCGCCGCCATTCCTTCCTGGATGCTGTTGATTACCGCCAGCTCGGCATTGCGCTGCTCGGTTTCCTTCAGCAGCCGCTGCGTCTCGTCGAAAAGGCGGGCGTTCTCCAGCGCGATGCTCATGCTGTTGGCGAGCGTCTGCAACAGCCGCACGTCCGACTCGGAAAAGGCGTTTTCCTTCTCCATGTCGAACAGGTTGATCAGGCCGCGCGCCTGGTCGCCGGAAACGAGGGGAACGAATAGCGCCGACTTCTCATCCAGCGTGCCGGGAATCGTGAAGCTGCCGTACTTCTTTGTCGCCTCTTCGATGCCTTCGTTGACGACCAGCGTTTCGCGCGTGCGGAGCACGTGTGCGGCGAAGCCGTTTTCGGGCAGGGGCGACGAGTCGATCGCGATCCGCTTCCCGTTCTCGTACGTATACGGATAGTGGAGGACATTGGCCTTGGGATCGAAGATGCGGATGTTCATGTCGGCGTTGTGGAAGATCTCCCGGATCTTGTCGCCGACCGCGTCGTAGATGCCTTGGATGTTGAGCTCTGCCGCCAGCGCCGCCTGCACGCTGTTGATGATTGCGAGTTCAGCGTTGCGCTGTTCGGTTTCCTTGAGCAGCCGCTGCGTTTCGTCGAAAAGACGAGCGTTTTCCAACGCCACGCCCATGCTGGATGCGACGGTTGTCAGGAGGCGCACGTCGGATTCGCTGAAGGCAAACTCGCGTTCGAAGCTTTCGACGGTGATGCCGCCGATCACACGGTCGCTGCCCACGATCGGGACGCTCACCATCGACTTGCTCGGGTCCGTTCCCGGCACTATGCCCATGGCGGCAATCTCGGCCGCCGTGTTCACGACCATCGCGGTCCGGCGCGAAGTAAGGCTCTCCCAGCGTTCCGGCGTGCGCGTCGTCGACGCCATGGTCAGGCGCTGACCGTGTTCGTATTCGTAGAGATAGTGGACGGTGCGACTCTCGTCATCGAACCAGCGTATCCCGATGTCGTCAGTGCGCAACACTTCGCGCAGCTTGTCGCCGGTAAGGTTGACGATCGCCTGGAAGTCGAGTTCGGCGGCCATTCCCTCCTGAATGCTGTTGATCACAGCCAGCTCGGCCGCGCGCTGCTCCGTTTCCTTCAGCAGTCGTTGCGTCTCGTCGAAGAGGCGCGCATTCTGCAGCGCCACGCTCATGCTGTTGGCGAGCGTGGACAGGAGGTTCACGCTCGACGGCGCGAACTGGTTGTCCTCATTGCCGTAGAGCGCTATGACGCCTACGGCTTCGTCGCGGGACAGGATCGGTACGCCAAGATAACTCTTGCCCATGGTCGCGGACTCGTCACCGATCGGCATCGCGCCATACTCGCCTGCGCGCTCCCGAAAGTTCTCGTTGATGACCAGTGGCGCGCGGGTTTCAATGACGTGTCCGGTCAGGCCGATGCCTAGCGGAAACGGATCCACGGGGAAGCGCTCGCCGTGCTCGACGTAATACGGCATGGCGACCACGTTGCTGCGCCGGTCGAGCAGAGCGATCGACATGTCTCCGGTACCGAAGATGGCGCGAATCTTGTCGCCGACGAGGTCGATGATGGCTTGAAAGTTGAGTTGAGCGGCGAGCCCTTCCTGCACGCTGTTGATGATCGCAAGCTCGGCCGCGCGCTGTTCCGTTTCCGTCAACAGGCGCTGCGTCTCGTCGAACAGTCGCGCGTTTTCCAGGGCGACGCCCATGCTCGCCGCCACCGTGCTCAACAGCCGTACGTCTGATTCGCCATACGCGTTGTCGCGCTCGAAGCTGCGCAGGAGGATGAGCCCCAGAAGGCGGTCGCCGCCCAAGACCGGCACGAACACGCAGGAGCGGGTTTCGTTGTCGCGCGGCGTGATCGGTCGCATCCCCGCTGATACCAGATCGGCATGGTTGCCGATGACCAGCGGCCGGCGTGTCTCGGTCAGCGTACGCCACGAAACGCTCGCGGACGGATCGTAGGGCGGCGGCGCGTGCAGTTCGCCGGCCTGGTACTCGTACAGACAATGCACCTTGCCGCTTGCGGGATTGTGCCAGCGGATGCCGATGTCGCCGGTCTTGAAGACATCGCGCAGTTTGTCGCCGACCATGTTGACGATGGCCATGAAGTCCAACTCGGCGGCAACGCCTTGCTGGATGCTGTTGATGATAGCCAACTCTGCGGCGCGCTGCTCGGTGAGTGACTTCGATGCCTCCAGCTCCGCGGTGCGCTGCGCAACCTTCTGCTCCAGACCCTGTGACCACTGCGCGTTGTCCAGCGCCACCGCGGCCTGGCTGGCCAGCATGCCCATCATGTCGCGGTCGGTCTCGTGGAAGCGCCCGAACGCGCCATCGATATCTATGTAGAGATATCCGAGCAACTGGCGTTGCGCGATCAGCGGCGCGACGATGCGCGAGCGCTGGTCGAGTGGGTCGGCGCGCTCCGGCGTGTATGCAAGCGTGACGGTTCGACTGCGCTGCACATCCAGCAGCAAGGGGGCGATCTGCGAGAGCAACGCTTGCGCGTCTTCTCCGCGCGGGACCAGCGAGCCTGCCAGGCGTGCGCCGCCATCCGGCGTTTCCAGGACGAGCAATACGCGTTCGCCGCCACTCAATTCGGTGGCTTCATCGATCAGGAATTCCTGCAATTCTTCGCTGCTGCGCAATTCGTTGAGCCGCAAGCCCGTGTCGGCCAGCCGCTCGAAAGGCTCCCGAAGGCTTGAGGTGCCGGCCAGGTGCGGTACCTGACGCCTGGCGCCGGACTTGGTCCGGTTGGACGCAAGCCATGCGCCTACGATTTCACGCCGTTCGCGACTCTTGTTGAAGTAGTTGCGGCGCAGACCTTCGTCCGACACATGCGCAACCGGTGCGACCAGGAATTTATAGGCGGTCGCCAGCGCGCGCTGGGCCGCCGCTGCCTTGCCATTGGCCGCGAGCGACTGGCTGTGCTGCCACCACAATCCTTCGGGATCGATACTTTCAATCGATGCCAGCCCGTGGGCGCGGTGAATTGTCGTCGCACGCTCAGTTGCGGCCAACGCAGCTTCAACGTTACCCATGCCCAGGTGCGCGCGTCCCAGCGAAACAAGGATGTTGATCCGAAACACCGTTTCGTTGAGGCCTTCGAGTATGGCCTCGGCTTCGTTGAGAAAGTCGATCGCCTTCGCGTAGTCGTTCGCTTGCAGCGCGAAAATGCCGCGGTTCCACGGCCGATAGGACTTGAAGCGGCGGTCCTGCGAGGCCTCGGCGAGTGCCAGCGATTCTTCCGAGTACTGCTGTGCTATCTCCGGGTGTCCGGATTCCAGTTCCACGCGGCTCAGCACCCACAACGTCGTAGTCAGGGAACTGAGCGCGGCGGTGCGGCGATAGATGGCGCTGGCGTCCAGCAACAACCTGCGGGCCCGCCGATTTAGCCCTAAGTCGCTGTAGAGACCGCCGATGTTGTGCGTAATGATGCCTTGGCGCTCGACGTAGCCCGAGGCTTCGAAGGCGGCCAGCGATTCGCGCAACAGGCGCAGGCGGACGGTAATGTCCGGTTCGTTGAACGTGAGCATGTTGGCGGCGTTGCCCACACCCCAGAGGTCGCCGCTGCGTTTAGCCAGTGCAAGCGCTTTGGCAGCGGCCCGGTCGGCCTCCGCAACCTTCCCCAATCCGCTGCAGGCCGCGGAAAGGGCCCACCAGGCGCGTCCTTCACCGACTGGCTGGCCGAGTTTCCTGTACATCGCGATCGACTGATTTGCCGACTTCGACGCGCGATCGTGAATGCGTTGCCGCATCTCCGCTTCGGCGAGCCGGAACAAGGCAAGGGCTTCGAGGTCCGGTCGCTTGGCCTGGCGAGCGGACTTGAGCGCATCCGCTGCCGTGACGCGCGCATTCTTGGCGCCGCCAGTGCGGATCTCGACCAGAGCGCGCCGGTTGAGTGCCTGTGCCACCAGCGCGGGCTTGCGCGCGCGCCGGGCCAAGTCGAGCATCGTCTGGGCGTCCGTTGCCGCGGCGTCGAGATCGCCCAACGCGATGCAGCTTTCGGCGCGCAGGTCTAGCAGGTCTAGCCGGGCTTGGACGGGCAACGTCCGCTTGGCCAGCGCAGCCGAGGCCAGTTGTACGGCCTCGCCATGCTCACCTGTCCACGCAAGGTCGCCGACCTGCTGCGCGGTTGCAGGCGCTGGGTCTGCGCTTGCGCGCTTCGTGACTTTGCGCTTTGTTACTTTGTTTGCAGCGGGCGGGGCCGGCTTCTTCCTGCTCTTGGGCAAACCTGGCATGGGCTGTTCGGACTCTCGGTTTCGCTGCGCGTTTCCTCCGGCCGAGGCGATCGCTCGCAGAGGTAGCCGGATATTAGACTACCGCGGCCCGCCGCGAAACGACGCGGCGAATCCGGTGGGCCCTAATAGAAGCGCTCGACCTTGCCCGAATAGAGGACGGGCCCAGTGGGCGCGCCGGTGGGCGATCCGCCCGCCGGCTCCAGGCTGACCGCGAGGGCGGGAACGTTGGCCAACGCCACGTCGGGCGCCGCGGGGAGGGTGACACGTCCCACGCCGCTGTCCGGTATCACGCCCAGCGACTTTGGCGCCGAACCGTCGGGCAGCATCCACAATTCCAAGGATTTGCCGGCGGGTACGGTCGCGGCCCCGACTACCTTGATGGTCATCGTGCGCTCGCCCCGCGATGCCGTCGCGATCAACACGGGCTTGGCGTCCGGGCCGGCCAACACGGCGACGATGGGTTGCTCCGGCGCCTTTGGCCCGGGCATGAACAGCGTGACACCGAATGCCATGGCGAGGGCGAAACTCGTCAACGCGAAACTCCGCCAGAACGTCAGGCGTGCCCACCACGGAACGCCCGCACCGGTCTCTCCTGACGGGGCCAGACCAAGCCGGGAGACGATTCCGGTCCATACGCGCGGCGGCGGCGTGACGGGCGCGACGCCCTCGGTCAGCACCGCCAGTCGCATTTCCCAATCGCGAATTGCCGCGGCGATCGCCCCGTCGCTGGCGGCGGCGCGCGAAAGGCGCAAACGCGCACGCGCGGGCAGCGTGCCGAGCGCGTATTCAGCGGCAAGCGCGTCCAGGCGTTGCGGGCGGTCGGGACGTGACAGGTTCATCGCATTCTTCTAATTCCGTGCCTCGATTGCATCACTCATTTGCATAACTCACGTGCGCGTGTAACCAACGCGGTCGAGGCAGCCCTTCAACCGTTCCAGCGCGCGGCGTACCCAGGACTTGACCGTGCCCAGCGGCTGCCTCAGGTGATCAGCCAGTTCGGCGTGCGAGAGTCCCTGGTAGAACGCCAGCGCGATCGCCTGTTTCGGGCCGGGATCGAGAGCATCCACGCAATCGCGCACCGCTTGCGCTTCGGCACCTGCCAACAGCATTTCCACGGGCGTCGGATCGGCGGAAGGCAGGTCGAACTCCCTGCCGTCGTCGTCGTCCGTCGTCATCGTGACCGTGTCAAGTTCACGCCGGCGCATCAGATCCAGGCAGCGATTGCGGATGACCGCGGCAAGCCACGTCGACGGCTGGCTCTTGGCCGCGTCGTAGGAGCCCGCGTGGTGCCACACGCTCACGAATGCCTCCTGCAGGATCTCCTCGGCCAGTGCGCCGTCCTTGAGGATACGCACGGCGACCCCGTATAGATGCGAGGAGGTCTGCGCATAGAGTTCGGCAAAGGCGGCCTGGTCGCCCAGCGCGATCCTGGCCATCAACGCCGCCAGGCGGACGTTGCGCTCTGGAGACTTGCCGGATTCAGCCACCTTGCAGGCGGCCCTTGCGCCACAGAACGTCAGGGCTTCCGCTGGCGCGGTTGATGGCGCGGGCAAGCACGAACAGCAGGTCCGACAGGCGGTTGAGATAGATGCGCGAACGCTCGCTGACCGCCTCCACCGCCGCAAGCCGGATCAGCGACCTTTCCGCACGCCGGCACACCGTGCGCGCGACGTGAGCCAGGCCGGCCGCCCGGGTGCCGCCTGGAAGGATGAATTCCTTGAGCGGCGGCAGATCTGCATTGAAAGTCTCGACCGCCAACTCGACGCGCGCGACGTGCGCGTCCGTCACGGCGATGTACCCGGGAATCGACAGCTCGCCCCCCAGGTCGAACAGATCGTGCTGTACATCGAGCAGGCATGCCGCAATGACTTCGGGCAGCGCCTCGGCCAGCAGCACGCCGACTGCCGAATTGAGTTCGTCGACTGCGCCGATCGCCTCGATGCGCGGCGAATCCTTGGATACGCGCGAGCCGTCCCCCAAGCCGGTCTCGCCGCCATCGCCGGTGCGCGTCACGATCTTCGACAGGCGATGCCCCATGGCTGCTGCACACCGGGTTGGGAAGGAGACCGAGGGTAGCGAAATCGGCACGTCGGGGCAAGCGGACATCGCGCGCGCTAGCGCATTTGCTAGCATGGACATCCGGCAATGCACCGGGAGGAGGAACGCTGTGAACCCCTACGAACAGCATCTCGACCGCAACGCCGCCAACCATGCGCCGTTGACGCCGCTGTCGTTCATCGCGCGCACGGCGTACATCTGGCCGCATCGCGTGTCCGTCATTCATGGCGAACGCCGTTACACGTGGAACGAAACCTATGCGCGTTCGCGGCGCCTCGCGTCCGCACTTGCCAGGCGCGGATTCGGCAAGGGCGACACCATCGCCGTGATGCTGGCCAACACGCCGGAGATGATCGAGGCAAATTTCGGCGTGCCGATGATGGGCGGCGTGCTCAACACGCTGAACACGCGACTCGACGCGGAGGCGATCGCGTTCATGCTCGGACACGGCGAGGCCAAGGTGCTGCTGACCGACACCGAGTTCGCGCCGACGGTCGCCAAGGCGCTTTCGCTGCTGCCGGTTGCGCCACTGGTCATCGACATCGCGGATTTCGAAGGACCCGGTGGCCAACTGCTCGGACGGATCGATTACGAAGCGCTGCTCGCCGAAGGCGATCCCACATTCGATTGGGCGCCGCCGAGCGACGAGTGGGACGCGATCTCGCTCAACTACACATCCGGTACCACGGGGAATCCGAAGGGCGTCGTCTACCATCACCGCGGCGCCTATCTGAACGCGCTGTCCAACATCATCGACTGGGGCATGCCGCGGCACGCGGTCTACCTGTGGACTCTGCCGCTGTTCCATTGCAACGGCTGGTGCTTTGCGTGGACCGTTGCGGCCAACGCGGGCACCAACGTGTGCCTGCGGCGCGTCGAGGCCAAGGCGATCTTCGACGCCATTCGCGAGCACTCGGTCACGCATTACTGCGGCGCGCCGATCGTGCACTCGCTGCTGATCAACGCGCCGGACGAAATGAAGCGCGGCATCGCGCACAAGGTGCATGGCCTGGTCGCGGCGGCGGCGCCGCCGGCTGCCATGATCGAAGGCGCTGAACGCATGGGCTTCGACATCACGCACGTCTACGGGCTGACGGAGGTGTACGGTCCCGCCTCGGTGTGCGCCAAGCATCCCGAATGGAACGACCTCGACATCGGCGCGCGCACCGAACGCAACGGCCGGCAGGGTGTCCGCTACACCTGCCAGGAAGGCATGACGGTGCTGGATCCGGAAACGATGCGGCCGGTGCCGTGGGATGGCCAAACGATGGGTGAGATCATGTTCCGCGGCAACATCATGATGAAGGGCTATCTCAAGAATCCGAAGACGACAGACGAAGCGTTCGCAGGCGGCTGGTACCACACCGGAGACCTGGCTGTGATGGAGCCGGATGGCTACGTGAAGATCAAGGACCGCTCCAAGGACATCATCATTTCCGGCGGCGAAAACATCAGCTCGATCGAAGTCGAGGACGTGCTCTATCGCCATCCTTCCGTGTTGACGGCCGCCGTCGTGGCGCAACCCGATCCCAAGTGGGGGGAGACGCCGTGCGCGTTCGTGGAACTGAGGGCCGGTGCCGCGACGACCGAAGCGGAGCTCATTGCGCATTGCAAGGAACATCTGGCGCGATTCAAGGCGCCCAACCGGATTGTCTTCGGCGAAGTTCCGAAGACCTCCACCGGCAAGATCCAGAAATTCCTGCTGCGCGAACGCGTCAGGTCGACGTCGGCGATCCAGTAGCGCGCAGCTTCATATCGCCGCCGCCACCACGGCGTCGGCCGCCGCCAGGTCTTCGAGGGCGAAACCGACGGACTTGAAGACCGTGACCTGGTTGTCACTCGTCCGGCCAGGATGTTTGCCGCGCGCAAAGTCCCGAAGTTCAGCCGCGACCTTGCCTTGGGGAATCGCGCCGCTTGCGATCGCCTGCACTACATCGCCGCCCTCGGCGAGCGCGGCGGCCAGGTCGTCGACGACAATCAAGTCGGCGCGCTGCATCGCCGCATCGTCGGTCTCTCGCATGTGCCGCTTGAACGCGCCCACCAGGTCGACATGCGTGCCGGGCGCGAGCCAACGGCCGAGAACGAGCGGCGACGTCGACAGCGTCGCACACGAAACGATGTCGGCATTGGCCACCGCCGCTTCCAGATCCGTCGTGGTGCGTGCCGGGATGCCTATGCGAACGCATTCCTCGGTCGTCCGCTCCGCGTGCTCGACGGTGCGGCTCCAGATGGCGACGTCGTCGATGGGCCGCACATGCCGATGGGCGTCGATGAGCTCAGGGCACAGGCGGCCGGCGCCGACCATCACGAGGCGACGCGCGTCTCGCCGGGCCAGCCTGCTTGCGGCGTAGGCCGATGCCCCGGCGGTCCTGCGCGTCGTGAGTCCCTCGCCGTCCAGCGTTGCCACCGGCACGCCGTTCGTCGCGTCGAACAGCACATACACACCCGACACCGATCGCTCGCCACGTGCGGCATTGCCGGGAAACACCGTCACCAGCTTGACGCCGATATGGCGACCCGTGCGCCAGGCCGGCATCAACAGCAGCGACGCGGCCGGAAAGCCCGGCACGTCGACGCCATGATTCACGCGCAGCGGCGCGTGCACCTCCGAGCGCAGCGCCTCGTCGAGCGCGGCCAGCATGCGCGGCCAGGGCAGGCGCGCGCGGATCGTTGCCGCGTCGAGGAACTGCATCAGGCCGGCGTTTCGGTCAACGACAGCAACGACGCGTTGCCTCCCGAAGCGGTCGTGTTGATGGTGATCGTGCGTTCGTTGACCAGGCGCGTCCGGTCGTAACCGTTGGCGCCGGCAACGATCAAAGGAACGATGGGGCCGGGAAGCGCGGCCAGGCGCCGGCGCAGTTCTTGCGCACCGGAAGCTCCGCCGGCGAAAAGCACGGCATCCGGTTCGGATGCCAGCGGGTCCGCGACGAGTTCGCAAGCGCCTCCGACGGCATCTCGCACGCGCTCGCTCGCTGCCGACGCAGGCAGCAAGGCAATGTTGCCGGTCGCCGTCGCGACACGGATTTGCTCCATCAACGCCCGCTCTGTATCGGCGACGCAGGCGACCCGGCCCCGCGGACGCAGATACAGTGTGTTGGTTTCGCCAGTTGGGCCCGGCAGCGACTCTCCGGCATTCACGTCGACGGGAAGCGTGGATGGCGGCCGGCTGACGAGCCGGCGTAGGTAATGCGGTCCGCCGGCTTTTGGGCCGGTACCGGACAAGCGGTCGCCACCGAACGGCTGTGCGCCCACGACGGCGCCGACGATGTTGCGGTTGACATAGATGTTGCCGGCACGAATGCGCGCGCAGACGGCCTCGACGGTTTCGTCGATCCGCGTCTGTACGCCGTGCGTCAGCCCGTAGCCGGTATCGTTGATCGCATCGAGCAGTTGCGCGAGCTCGCTTTGCCGAAAGCGCACGACATGGAGGACGGGCCCGAACACTTCGCCTGTGAGTGCGCGCAGATCGGAGAGGGCAATCAGCGTCGGCGGAAAGTACGTGCCGTGGCTGCATCCCTCGGGCAGTGGCAACTGGAAGACCTCGGCGCCGGCCGCACGCATCCGCGCGACGTGCGCCTCAAGCATCTTCTGCGCGTCGGCATCGATGACCGGGCCGATGTCGGTCGCGAGGAGCGAGGTGTCGCCGATGCGCAGTTCCTGCATCGCGCCTTTCAGCATCTCCATCACCCGGTCCGCGATGTCTTCCTGCAGGCACAGGATGCGCAGCGCCGAGCAGCGCTGGCCGGCACTGTCGAACGCCGACGTGAGCGCATCGGCGACAACCTGCTCGGAGAGCGCGGAGCTGTCGACGATCATCGCATTCTGGCCACCGGTCTCGGCGACCAGCACGGCTTCGTCGGCCCGCGACGCCAGCGTCCGGTTGATGAGTTGCGCCACGGCCGTGGAACCGGTGAAGAGGACGCCGGCAATGCGCGGATCGGCGACCAGCGCCGCGCCGACGGTTTCGCCGCGTCCAGGAAGCAATTGCAGCGCCGCGCGAGGCACGCCGGCGCGATGGAACAGCTGCACGGCCGCGGCTGCGATCAGCGGCGTCTGTTCGGCGGGCTTGGCGAGCACGGTGTTGCCGGCGGCAAGCGCGGCGCTCACCTGGCCCACGAAGATTGCCAGCGGAAAATTCCACGGCGCGATGCACGCGATCGGTCCTAGTGCCCGCGAACCGCCGAATTCCCGGCGCGCCTGCGCGGCGTAATAGCGGCAGAAGTCGGCAGCCTCGCGTACCTCGCCGACCGCGTTGCCAAGCGTCTTGCCCGCTTCTCGCGTGGCCAATGCGATCAACGTCGCGCGTTCGCCCTCAATAAGATCTGCTGCGCGTTCGAGGCACGCGGCGCGCTCGCTGGCGGAAACACCGGACCAAGCGTCAGCCGCGGCAACGGCCAGGTCGACTGCGCGCGAGACATCCATCGCGGCTGTCTCAATGACGGTGCCGACCACATCGCGTCGGTCGCACGGATTGGTTATCGTCACCGCGCCCTCGGGCGATGCCGGCGCCGCATCCCCCAGCATCGGCGCTGCTGCGAACTGCGCGGGCACGCGGGCAAAGTCGGCGTCGAGCGCGCGCAGCGCGGTCTCGTCGGAGAAATCGATGCCCTGCGAATTCCTGCGATCCGGGAACAGCGCGATCGGCAACGGGATGCGCGGATGTGGCGCGCCGGCGGTTATGAGCGCCTGAGCGACCGGATCGGCGACCAGATCGGCGATCGCCACGGACGGATCGACGATGCGATTCACGAAGGACGTGTTGGAGCCGTTCTCGAGCAGGCGGCGCACCAGGTAGGCCAGCAGCGTTTCGTGCGAACCTACCGGGGCATAGATGCGGCAGGCGCTGCCCCAGTTCTCCTGGCCGACGACCTGGTCGAACAGACTCTCTCCCATGCCGTGCAGGCATTGGAACTCGAACGCGCGATCGCGCGCGAGCGTGCGGATTGCGGCGATCGTGAAGGCGTTGTGGCTTGCGAATTGCGGATAGATGGCGTCCGGCGCCGCCAGAAGGGCCCTGGCGCACGCCAGATAGGCAACGTCCGTATGGACCTTGCGCGTGAAGACCGGATACCCGGCCAGGCCATCCACTTGGGCGCGCTTGATCTCGGCATCCCAGTAGGCACCCTTGACCAGCCGCACCATGAGGCGCCGCTGATGCCGGTGGCCGAGATCGATCAGCCAGTCGATGACCGCACGCGCACGTTTCTGGTAGCACTGGACGACAAAACCGAGGCCGTTCCATCCTGCGAGGGCCGCATCGCCGGCTAGAGCTTCCAGGATGTCCAGGGTCAGGTCCAGGCGGTCCGCTTCTTCGGCGTCTATATTGAAGCCAATGTCGTATTGGCGCGCGAGCAGCGCAAGCCGCGCGACAGTCGGCACCAGTTCCGCCAGCGTCCTGTCGCGCTGCCCACGGGAAAAGCGCGGGTGCAGCGCCGAAAGCTTGATCGAGATGCCCGGTCCGGCATAGATGCCCGCGCGCGCGCTGGCTTTGCCGATCGCGTGGATCGCGGTTTCATAGGCCGTGAAATAATGCCGCGCGTCATCCGCGGTCAGCGCGGCCTCGCCCAGCATGTCGAAGGAGTAGCAGTAGCCGCGGGCGACGCGCGGACGCGCGTTGATCAGCGCCTCGTCGATGGTGCGGCCGGTCACGAACTGCTTGCCCAACAGCCGCATCGCGAGGTCTACACCCTTGCGGATCAGCGGCTCGCCGCCTTTGCGCAGCAGCGAAGCCAAAGCCTGTTCCATCGCCGAGTCACTGCGCGAATCGACGAGCTTGCCGGTGACGAGGAGTCCCCACGCCGCGGCGTTCACGAACAGCGACGGGCTGCGTCCGATGTGCGAGCGCCAGTCGCCCTGTGCGATCTTGTCTCGAATCAGGCGGTCGCGCGTGGCGGCATCGGGAATGCGCAGCAGCGCTTCCGCCAGGCACATCAACGCGATGCCTTCACGCGACTCGAGCGAGAATTCGAGCATCAGCGCATCGACGCCGCCTGACGTCGTGCGCGATGCGCGCACGCCCTTGCTTAGCGTCGTGGCGAGTTGCTGCGTCGTCGCGAGTTCATCTGGGGATAGACGTGCCTCGCTGGCCAATGCGACGACCGCTCCAGCCTCGTCGCAGCGGTAGTCCGCCGTGATGCGTTCGCGCAATGCCGCCGCCGAAGCGTAGGGAACCGCGAGAGGTGGGGTCTTGGCGTTCATTTGTCGCTCACGACGGTCGCGCGTTGACGTCAGGAATGGCGGGCTGGCCCAGTATGAAAAGTCGGCAAGCCGGCGGCGTATCATACCCACTCGCGCGGCGGCGGTCCGGCCCCGCATGTCCGGCGAACGCCGAATTTCCAGTGGGAGTTCACGATGGGAGCAATCGCAGCCGCCGGCGTGCAACCGTTTGTGCTGGTGGACACGCGCGACAGCGTGGCCACGTTGACGCTGAACCGGGGCGAGCGCTTCAATGCGCTTTCGCAGCCGATGATTGCCGCGCTCGAGGCGGCGCTCGATGAGATCGCCGACGATGGCAGTGTTCGCGCCGTGGTCATCGCGGCTGCGGGCAGGGGGTTCTGTGCCGGCCACGACCTGAAAGAAATGCGCGCTCACCCCGATCTCGAGTGGCAGCGCGAACTGTTCGCCGCCTGCGGGCGAATGATGCAAAAGCTCACCCGGTTGCCACAGCCCGTCATCGCCCGGGTGCACGGCATTGCCACCGCTGCGGGTTGCCAGCTCGTGTCGATGTGCGACTTGGCGGTCGCCGCCGATACCGCGAAGTTTGCACTGCCGGGCGTGAACGTCGGCGTCTTCTGTTCGACCCCGGCCGTCGGTGTTGCGCGCAATATCGGGCGCAAGCGGGTAATGGAAATGCTGCTGACCGGCGAGATGATCGACGCCCCGACAGCGCTGGCCTGGGGACTGGTCAACCGCGTGGTGCCCGAAATGGCGCTGGATGCCGAAGTGAAGCGCTTCACCGACGTGATCGTGGCCAGGAGTCCGGCCGTGGTCGCGCTGGGCAAGGACGCCTTCTACCGGCAAATCGACGATGGACTGGCGGGAGCCTATGCCACCGCCGGCGAAGCCATGGCTCGCAATCTGCTCGAACCTGATGCCGCCGAGGGCATCGACGCGTTTGTCGGCAAGCGGACACCATCGTGGCAACCGCGTTGAACGCAGACAAACAAAATTGAGTCAAGCGACCAGGCGCGTGCTGAGGTGCTTTCCGTCGATAAGTTGCACGACATGCGGCGATGCACGCATAATCCGCCGCACTGGAGGAGATCTGGCGCCTTGTCTCGGGCGCCTGCGCCGTGAATGGCCGACGACACGATTCTCGAAACCAAGGGCCTGACCAAGGAGTTCAAGGGCTTCGTCGCCGTCAAGGACGTGAACCTGAGCATCCGTCGCGGCACTATTCATGCGCTCATCGGGCCCAACGGCGCCGGCAAGACCACATGTTTCAACCTCCTCACGCATTTCCTGACCCCGACGCGGGGCCAGATATTCTTCAATGGCAAGGAAATCACCGGTTCACGGCCGGCGGCCATCGCGCGCACGGGCCTGGTGCGCTCGTTCCAGATTTCTGCGGTGTTTCCGAACCTGTCCGTACATGAAAACGTCCGCATCGCGCTGCAGCGCAAACAGGGACATTCGATGGATTTCTGGCGGTCCGAAGCGAAGCTGTCGCAGTTCAACGCTCGCGCCGGCGAACTCATTGCCGCCGTCGGCTTGACGGAATTCACGAATACGCGAGCTGGGGAGTTGGCGTACGGCCGCAAACGCGCGCTGGAAATCGCCACCACATTGGCGCTCGACCCGGAAATGATGCTGCTAGACGAGCCGACAGCAGGCATGGGCCACGAGGACGTCGAGCGCATCGCGGCGCTGATCAGGAAAGTGTCCGCCAATCGCACGGTGTTGATGGTCGAGCACAACCTGTCGGTGGTGTCGACGTTGTCGGACCACATCACGGTCCTGGCGCGCGGCGAGATCCTCGCACAAGGCAACTATGCGACGGTGTCCGCCCACCCGGAAGTGGTGCAGGCTTACCTCGGTGCCGGTCATGCCTGAGCCCGCCACCAGTCCCGTCGCTACGCAAACGGCCAACAGCCCGCTGCTCGCGGTGCGCGGCTTGCAGGCATGGTATGGGGAATCGCACATCCTGCACGGCGTGGACTTCGACGTCGCGCCTGGCGAGGTCGTTACGCTGCTCGGGCGCAATGGGGCAGGCAAGACTACGACGCTCAAGTCGATCATGGGCGCCGTGCCACGGCGCGAGGGGTCCATTACCTTCGAGGGCGCGGAAACGATAGCACTGTCCTCGAACCGCATCGCACTGCGCGGCATTGCGTGGTGCCCGGAGGAGCGCGGCATCTTCGCGAGCCTCAACGTGCTGGAGAATCTGCTGCTGCCGCCTGTCGTGCGTGACGGAGGGTTGCCGCTGGCCGAGATCTACGCTCTGTTCCCCAATTTGAAAGAGCGACTGGCAAGCCAGGGCACCAAGCTCTCGGGCGGCGAACAACAAATGCTGGCGATCGGCCGCATCTTGCGTACCGGCGCGCGGCTCTTGCTGCTCGACGAACCGACGGAAGGACTCGCGCCGGTAATCGTGCAGCAAATCGGGCGCACGATCGCGCAGTTGAAGCAGCGGGGATTCACGATCCTGCTGGTGGAACAGAATTTCCGTTTCGCGGCCACCGTCGCGGACCGACACTACGTGATGGAGCACGGCCGCGTCGTGGACATGATCCGCAACGCGGACCTCGAAGCCAACATGGCCAAGCTGCACGAGTACCTGGGCGTGTAGCGGGCCGAGTTTTCGTCTTTCAACGGAGGAGCACGATGAACAGATTCAAACGCACGATGATCGGTCTGGGCGTGGCAGCCGCGCTTTCGCTGAGCACGGCCCAGGCACAGGTTTCGGATGGGATCATCAAGATAGGCGTGTTGTCCGACATGTCCAGCCTTTATACCGACCTCGCCGGCGCGGGTTCGGTGGTGGCGGTGAAGCTTGCCGTCGAGGATTCCGGCATCGAGAAGCGCGGCTACAAGGTCGAAGTGGTATCGGCCGACCACCAGAACAAAGCCGACATCGGTTCGGCGGTCGCAAGCAAGTGGTACGACGCGGAAAAAGTGGACGTCATCGTCGACACGCCCAACTCCGGCGTCGCGCTCGCGGTCAGCGGGATCACCAAGGACAAGGGCAAGGCGTTCCTGGCTTCCGGGCCGGGAACATCGGACCTGACCGGCAAGTCCTGTTCACCGAACACGGTTCACTGGGCCTACGATACCTGGATGCTGGCCAACGGAACCGGCACTGCGATCACCAAGGCCGGCGGCGACACATGGTTCTTCATCACCGCCGACTACGCATTCGGTCAGGCGCTGGAGCGCGACACCACCGCGGCCGTCCTGAAGAATGGCGGCAAAGTAATCGGCGGCGTCAAGGCGCCGATCAACAACCAGGACTTCTCGTCATTCCTGCTGCAGGCGCAATCGTCCAAGGCCAAGATCATCGGCTTGGCCAACGCCGGCGGCGACACGACCAATTCGATCAAGCAAGCGGCCGAATTCGGTATCGTCAAGGGCGGACAGAAGCTTGCCGGCCTGCTGGTCTTCCTGACCGACATCCACTCGCTCGGCCTGCAGACGGCGCAGGGCCTCACCTTCACCGAGACGTTTTACTGGGACCAGAACGACGCGTCGCGCGCGTTCTCGAAGCGCTTTGCGGCACTCGACAAGGGCATCCACCCGACGATGGTGCATGCGGGTGTCTACTCGTCGGTGCTGCATTACCTGAAGGCCGTGGAAGCGCTGAAGAGCGACGACGGCACCAAGGTCGTCGCCAAGATGAAGGAAATGGCGACTGACGACCCGCTGTTCGGCAAGGGCACCATTCGCGCCGACGGTCGCAAGATACACCCGGCGTTCCTGGTGCAAGTGAAGACGCCTGCGGAGTCCAAGTACCCGTGGGACTACTACAAGATCGTGGCCACGATCCCCGCTGACCAGGCTTTCCGCCCCATGGCCGACGGCGGCTGCTCGCTGGTGAAATAACAAAGTCGGCCCCCGCTCTGTCCACTCGCCCCGCGAGTGGACAGGGCGGATGGGCCGGGTCCTATGGAAATCTTCGGCATCCCCACGCAGGCCCTGTTCGGGCAACTGCTGATCGGCCTCATCAACGGCGCCTTCTACGCCATGTTGAGCCTGGGCCTTGCCGTGATCTTCGGACTCTTGAACGTCATCAACTTCACGCATGGCGCGCAGTACATGATGGGTGCGTTCTGCGCGTGGCTGTTGCTGGAAAAATGGGGAGTCAGCTACTGGTGGTCGCTGCTGCTGGCGCCATTGGCTATCGGTCTGACCGGTGTCGTTATCGAGCGCACGATGCTGTCAAGGCTGTACAAGCTCGATCACCTGTATGGCTTGCTGCTGACCTTTGGATTGGCGCTGATCTTCCAGGGGCTTTTCACCAATTACTACGGCAGTTCGGGCCAGCCCTATCGACTACCGGAGGAATTCTCCGGCGCGTTCAACTTAGGCTTTATGTTTCTGCCCAAATACCGCGCGTGGGTGATCCTGGCGTCGGTCATAGTCTGTCTATCCACGTGGTTCGTCATCGAGCGCACCAAGCTCGGTTCGTATTTGCGCGCGGCGACCGAGAACCCTGCACTAGTCCAGGCATTCGGCATCAACGTCCCGCGCATGATCACGCTGACTTACGGTTTCGGCGTGGCGCTGGCGGCGCTGGCGGGCGTGATGGCGGCGCCGATCTACCAGGTGGCTCCGCAGATGGGCGCCAACATCATCATCGTCGTGTTTGCCGTGGTGGTGATCGGCGGCATGGGCTCCATCCTCGGCGCAATCATCACCGGGTTCGCGCTGGGGATAGTCGAGGGACTGACCAAGGTGTTCTATCCGGAAGCGTCCAATACCGTGATATTCGTGGTCATGGTCATCGTGCTGCTGATCAAGCCTGCCGGTCTGTTCGGCAAGGAAAAGTAGGCGGACCTCATGGCGATCGCCACCACTTCCGCCGCAGTGCCCAGTCGCAGGACGATGCTGATCGCGACCACGGTCATGACGCTCGTACTAATACTGGCACCGCTGTTGGGCGTCTACCCGGTATTCCTGATGAAGGCGCTGTGCTTTGCGTTGTTCGCCTGCGCCTTCAACCTGCTGATCGGCTTCGGCGGCCTGTTGTCGTTCGGCCACGCGATGTTCCTGGGCACCGCGGGCTACGTTTGCGCGCACGCGGCCAAGGAGTGGGGCTGGCCGCCCGAAATTGCCATACTCAGCGGCACGCTCGCCGCGGCGGCAATGGGTTGCGTCGTCGGCCTGCTCGCGATCAGGCGCCAGGGCATCTATTTCGCAATGATCACGCTGGCCCTCGCGCAGATGGTGTATTTCTTCTACCTGCAAGCGCCGTTCACGCACGGCGAGGACGGCATCCAGGCGGTGCCGCGGGGCAAACTGTTCGGACTGCTCGACCTGTCCAACACGCTGATCCTGTACTACGTCGTGCTGGCGATCTTCCTTGCCGCATTCCTGCTCATCAACCGCATCGTGCATTCGCCATTCGGCCAGGTGCTGAAGGCGATCCGCGAGAACGAGCCGCGCGCCGTGTCGCTGGGCTACGACGCCGAAAAATACAAGTTCCTGGCCTTCGTGCTATCCGCCACCCTCGCAGGACTGGCCGGCGCGACCAAGGCGATCGTGTTCCAGTTGGCGTCGCTGACCGACGCGCACTGGACCATGTCCGGCGAAGTGGTGCTGATGACGCTGTTGGGCGGCATGGGCACGATCTTCGGCCCGGTCGTCGGCGCCTTCACGATCATCGGCATCGAAAATTATCTGTCCGAAGGCGTCACCGTCTTCGGGATGACGTTTGGCGCGCAATGGGTGACGGTCATCACCGGCGTCATCTTCGTGATCTGCGTTCTCGCGTTCCGACGCGGAATTGTCGGCGAACTCTCGGCATGGTGGGCGCGTCGTCAGGACTGATCCGGCTCGCAATCGTCATTGCGCTTGCCGCGGCACCCTTTGGCACGTCCGCCGCAGCCGCGACGTATGTCGTCACGGGCAGCTGCCGCGACGGCCAGGCGCACGGTGCCTACGAATTGCGCATGCCCGACGGCACGTTGCGCGTCGCCGGTGCGTTCACGCGCGGCAAGCGCACCGGCAGCTTCATCTACTGGTCGTCCACCGGCGTGCGCATTGCGCATCTTCCTTACGATGACGACGCGCTGAACGGCACCGTGGCGTTGTGGTACTCCGAAGGCAACTCCAGGTCCGAACCCAGGGCCAAGCTCGAGGCGGTGTACGCCCGTGGGCGGCGTGCCGGCGGCGTCCTCTCGTGGTACCCGAATGGCCGCGCGCGGGCAGAGTTCCGTTACGAAAACGGGAATCTCGCGGAGGCCCGCGCGTGGAACGCCAAAGGCGGCAAGTTGAGCGAGGCCGAGGCGCGCGCCATGGCGACCCACGACGTGGCAACGGACGATCAGTTCTACAATACGCTGGAGGCCATCGTGCGCGACAATCCGCCGCCGTGCGAGGCCAACGGGAGACCCACATGAAATCGACCAGGCGCCGCCACCTGCTGCAGACCGCGCTGCTGGTGACCGCGGGGATGAGCGCCCACGAGCGCGCGTCGGCCCAGGTCGCGCGGTCCCCATTCGCGGTCGCGCCCACGTTCATTCCCATCAGCGGCTCCGGCGACCTGTTTCCGGTGCGCCGAATCTATTGCATCGGCCGCAACTATGCCGCGCACGCCCGGGAAATGGGCTCGGATCCGAACCGCGAGCCGCCGTTCTTCTTCCAGAAGCCCACGGATGCCGTGCAGATCGTTCCACCCGGCGTGACCGTGGATCATCCTTATCCATCGCTGACCAAAAACTATCATTACGAGATCGAACTGGTCGCCGCGCTCGAACGAGGCGGCCGCGATATTCCCGTCGATCAGGCGCTAGGCTGCGTATTCGGCTACACGGTGGGACTGGACATGACGCGGCGCGACCTGCAACGCGCCATGGGCGACGAAAAAAAGCCGTGGGAGATCGGCAAGAGTTTCGACAAATCGGCGCCGTTGGGCCCGCTGCAGCCAGCGTCCAAGACCGGACCCTTCACCGAAGGTGCCATCTGGCTCAAGGTCAACGGTCAGGTCAAGCAGTCCGCCAACCTGAACCAGATGATCTGGACGGTGGCCGAGCAGATCAGCAAGCTGTCGCAGGCCTTCGAGTTGATGCCCGGAGACATCATCTTCTCGGGAACGCCGGAAAACGTCGGACCCGTAGTCAAGGGCGACGTGATGACCGGTCATATCGACAAGCTGCCGGACATCAGCGTAAAGGTTGTTTGACCCAGACTCGTCTGACTCGCTCTCGATCCCTGGCTTTTCGGGCGAGCCTGACCGCGGCCTCCTTTTTGACGGTGGAAGGCCTTTCGCGCTAGATTGCAGCCAACGCGCGATGCCCGTCATCGTGCTCTCCCAACCGGATTTCCATTCGAAGGTGATTTCCATGCGCATTTCCACGCTTCGCCGCGGCTTCGGCGTCCTGGCCGCCGCGGCGGCGCTCCTCGTGGCGCCGCAGTTCGTACAGGTGGCACACGCGGCAGATCTCAAGATCGCGGTCGCCGCGGACGTCACGTCGATCGACCCACACTTCTTCAACCTGTTTCCCAACAACAACGTCGCCGAGCACGTCTTCGACAAGCTCGTGCAGATGGACCCGGATTCGAAGATGATCCCGGGGCTCGCGACATCGTGGAAGACGATCGACGATACGACGTGGGAGTTCAAGCTGCGCAAGGGAGTCAAGTTCCACGATGGGTCCGAACTCACCGCCGAGGACGTCGTGTTCTCGATCGATCGCGTGCCGCTGGTTCCCAACAGTCCCGGCCGCTTTACAGCCTACACCAAGGCCATCGTCAGCAAACAGATCGTCGACCCGTACACGTTGCGCCTGAAATATGCGGCACCCTATCCGCTGGCACCGAACGACCTTTCCACGATCTACATCGTGTCCAAGAAGGTCGCGGCCAACGCCACCACCGACGACTTCAACAGCGGCAAGGCGGCCATCGGCAGCGGCCGCTTCAAGTTCGTCAAGTACGTGAACGGCGACCGTGTGGAACTGGTGCGCAACGACAACTATTGGGGCGACAAGCCGGTCTGGGACAAGGTCACCTTCAGGATCATCAAGAGCGAGCCGGCGCGCGTGGCAGCGCTGCTCTCCGGTGACGTCGATGCCATGGAAGGCGTGCCGACGGCGGACCTGGCGCGTCTCAAGGCCGATCCCAAGTTCAACGTCACGTCGAAGATTTCGCATCGCGTCATTTATTTCAATTTCGACTATCTCGATCGCGTGAGCCCGTTCATCTTCGCCAAGGACGGCAAGCCGCTGGCAAAGAATCCGCTGCTCGACGTTCGCGTTCGGCGCGCGATGTCGAAGGCGATCAATCGCCCGGCGATCGCCGAACGCGTGATGGAAGGCCAGGCCATTCCGTCGGGCCAACTGGTTTCGGCCACGCTGTTCGGCAACGTGCCGAGCCTGAAGGCCGACGCGTTCGATCCAGAGGGCGCCAAGAAGCTCCTCGCCGAGGCCGGCTATCCCGACGGCTTCAACATCACGATCCACGGACCCTCGGGGCGCTACGTCAACGACGAGAAGATCGTGCAGGCGGTGGCGCAGATGCTGGCGCGCGTGGGCATCGCGGCCAAGGTCGAGACGGCACCAATGGGGCCGTACTCGTCCCGCGCGTCGAAGCAGGAGTTCAGCTTCCATATGGTCGGCTGGGGTGCGTCGACCGGCGAAGCATCCTCGCCGTTGCGCTCGCTGCTCGCGACCTACAATACGGACAAGGGCCTGGGCGCGGTGAACTGGGGCCGCTACAGCAACCCCAAGGTCGACTACCTGATCGAGCAGGCGCTGCAGCAGGTGGACGACGAGAACCGCCGGATCATGCTGCAGCGGGCGACCGAGCTGGCCATGTCGGACCTCGGGATCATGCCGATCCATTTCCAGTACACGATCTGGGCGACGGCCAGGGGCGTGACCTACGTCCCGCGCACCGACGAATACACGCTGGCGTTCCAGTTCAAGCCGGTGAAAGGTTGAACCCGACGGTCAAAGGCGATCCAGTGCCTTTGGCCGGATAACGCGATGCTGGTCTTTGTCATCCGCCGCAGCATGCAGAGCGTGGTGGTCCTGCTCGTCATGTCGCTGCTGGTGTTCGTCGGCGTCTTTGCGATCGGCAACCCGATCGACATCCTCATCAACCCGCAGGCGGATCAGGTCGAGCGCGAGCAGGCGATCGCGGCACTGGGTCTGGACAAGCCGCTGTACGCTCAATACTTCACGTTCCTGAGCGGCGCGTTCCACGGCGATCTCGGCAAGTCGTTCGTCCATGCCACGTCGGCGCTCGGACTCATCCTCGAGCGGATGCCGGCGACCATGGAACTCGCGGTGTCGGCGACGCTGATCGCGGTCGTGCTCGGTATCCCGCTGGGTCTGCTGGCGGGGCTGAAGCCCAATGGCGTGGCGGGGCGCTCCATCATGGCGGGCTCGATCCTCGGCTTTTCCCTGCCCACCTTTTGGGTGGGCCTGATGCTGATCATGGTATTCGCGGTCGAACTGCACTGGTTGCCGTCGAACGGGCGCGGACCGACGACGCTGCTGTTCGGCCTCATCCCCGTGTCGTTCATGTCGTGGGATGGCCTGAAGCACCTGATCCTGCCGGCCACGAACCTTGCGCTGTTCAACCTGGCTCTGCTCATTCGTCTCACGCGCGCCGGTACGCACGAGGCCCTGCTGCAGGACTACGTGAAGTTTGCCCGCGCCAAGGGCCTCACCAACTCGCGCGTGATCGGCGTGCACGTGCTGCGCAACATCCTGATCCCGATTGTCACGGTGATCGGGCTTCAGTTCGGCGCGCTCATCGGATTCGCGATCGTCACCGAGAGCGTCTTCGCGTGGCCCGGCATGGGCAAGCTCCTCATCGATTCCATCAACTTCCTCGATCGGCCGGTGATCGTGGCCTACCTGCTCGTCATCGTGACCTTGTTCATCATCATCAACCTGGTCGTCGACATCCTGTATTCCGCGCTCGATCCGCGCGTCCGGATCACCGAGAGCAAGGGGTGAGCGTGGCGTCCCCGCTGCCAGCGACCAGCACGTCCTCCCGAGCGGTGCAGACGCCGTTCCAGCGCGTGGTGGGCGACTTCTTCGCCAATCCGGTCGCCGTATTCGGGCTGGCGCTGTTGTCGCTGGTTGTGCTCGCGGCGCTGTTCGCCCCGATGATCTCGCCGCAGAATCCCTACGACCTGGCGCAACTCGACGTGATGGACAGCCGGCTGCCGCCAGGATCGCCCGCGCCCAACGGCGGGCACTTCTGGCTGGGCACCGACGACCAGGGTCGCGACATGCTGTCCGCCATCTTCTACGGCCTGCGCATTTCGCTCGCGGTGGGCGTGATCAGCACCGTTTTCGCGTTGATCATCGGCTTGACGATGGGTCTGACCGCGGCCTACTTCGGCGGAAAATTCGAAACGCTGGTCATGCGCATCGTCGATATCCAGCTTTCGTTTCCCGCCATCCTGATCGCGCTGATCCTGATCGCCGTGCTGGGACAGGGCACGGGCAAAGTCATCACCGCGCTGGTCACGGTGCAATGGGCGTACTACGCGCGCACCGTACGCAGCGCGGCGCTGGTGGAGAAGCGCCGCGAGTACATGGAGGCGGCGCGCTGCCTCGCTTTGTCACCGACGCGCATCGTGTTCCGGCATCTGCTGCCCAATTGCCTGCCGCCGATGATCGTGGTCGCCACCGTGCAGGTGGCTGCGGCCATCGCGCTGGAAGCTACGCTGTCATTCCTGGGTCTGGGCCTGCCGATTACCGAGCCATCTCTGGGCCTGCTTATCGCCAATGGCTACCAGTACCTGCTGTCCGGCAAGTATTGGATCAGCTTCTTTCCGGGCATCGCATTGCTGCTGACCATCGTCAGCATCAACCTCGTCGCCGATCAGCTCCGCGACGTGCTGAATCCGAGACTTCAAAAGTGATTGACTCGGCCGAAGCCATCGCCGAACCGGTCCTCGAGGTCGAGGGATTGCGCACGCATTTCTTCACCAAGGCCGGTGTAGTCAAGGCGGTCGACGACGTTTCGTTCAGCGTGGGCCGCGGCGAAGTGCTCGGATTGGTCGGCGAGTCCGGCTCGGGAAAGTCGATGACCGGATACTCGCTGATGGGGCTCATCGATCCGCCTGGAAAGATTGTCGCCGGCAGCATCGTGCTCGACGGCGTCGAGCAGCGCACGCTGAGTGCGGAGCAGCAGCGCCGCATGCGCGGGAACCGGATCGCCATGATTTTCCAGGATCCGATGATGACGCTCAACCCGGTCCTGCGCATCGACGTGCAGATGGTCGAGGCCATCCTCGCGCACAAACGCGTGAGCAAGGAGGCAGCGCGATTGCGCGCGCGCGAAGCGCTGGGAAAGGTCGGCATTCCGTCGCCGGACGAGCGCCTGCTGGCGTATCCGCACCAGTTCTCGGGCGGCATGCGCCAGCGGGTCGCCATCGCGATCGCAATGCTCAATCGTCCCGACCTCATCATCGCCGACGAGCCCACGACCGCCCTCGACAACACCATCCAGGGCCAGATCCTCTACGAGATCCAGAAACTGACGCGCGAAACCGGCACGGCGCTGATCTGGATCACGCATGACTTGTCGGTGATCGCCGGCCTCGCCGATCGCGTGTGCGTGATGTATGCGGGGCGCATCGTCGAGCAGGGCTCATGCGATGAGGTGCTTTCGCACCCGGCGCATCCGTACACGCGAGGCCTGCTCGATTCCGTGCCCGCCAACAACGAGCGCGGGCAACGCTTGAAGCAGGTCCCCGGAATGACGCCGTCGCTGCTCGACCTGCCGCCCGGCTGTCCTTTTCGGGAGCGCTGTTCACGCGCGGACGGCGAATGCGAAGTCTCGCCCGAAATGCGGCCGGTCGGCGGCGCCGGGCAATCGGTGCGGTGCTTTCATCCTCTGGTCCCGGTGCGGGCATGAACGCAATGGAGACCTTCGCGCGCCCGGATGTCACAGCGCTCGTCGAGCTGAAAGGCGTGTCGAAGCGGTTCGTCAAGTCGCTCGACCTCGCGGCGAAGATCGGCAACCGCTTCGGCGCCGGCATGAAGGAAGAGGTCGTGCATGCGGTGGACAATGTCGATCTCGTCGTGGCGCCGGGCGAGGTGGTCGGACTGGTGGGCGAATCCGGGTGCGGCAAGTCCACGCTCGGGCGCATGACCGTCGGCCTGCTGCCGCTCTCCGCCGGGGAACGGTTCTGGCAGGGCGCGTCGCTCGCGGGTCTGGACGCCGCCGCGGCGCGCCGGCAGCAGCTCAAGATGCAGATGATTTTCCAGGATCCGTACGCGTCGCTTAACCCGCGCATGCGCGTGCTGGACATCGTTGGAGAGGCGCCCGTCGCCCACAACATGATCCGCGGCGCGCAGCAGGTTGAATACGTCGGCCTGATGCTGAATCGCGTCGGACTCGATCCGACCCTCATGCGCCGGTATCCGCATCAATTCTCGGGTGGCCAACGTGCGCGCATCGGCATCGCCCGTGCGCTCGCGGTCAAGCCGTTGTTCCTGGTCTGCGACGAATCCGTCGCGGCGCTCGACGTTTCCATCCAGGCCCAGGTGCTGAATCTGTTCATGGAACTGAAGGGCGCGCTCAACCTTACGTATCTCTTCATCAGCCATGACCTGGGCGTGGTCAAGTATCTGTCGGACCGCGTCGTCGTGATGTACCTGGGCCGCGTCGTCGAGAGCGCGCCGTCGGCGGAGCTCTTCGCGCACTGCAATCACCCGTACACGCAGGCGCTGCTGGCCGAGGTGGGCAAGGTCACGCCGGGCAAGCGCACGTTCGTGCCGATCAAAGGCGAAATCCCTTCGCCGCTCGATCCGCCTTCCGGCTGCCACTTTCATCCCCGCTGTCCGCACGCGATGGCAAAATGCCGTGAGACGGCGCCGCGTCTCGTCGAGATCGCGCCGGGACACAAGTCGGCCTGCTACCTGAACGAGCAATGACCAGCCCGGACATCTTCATCCGCCACGATCCCGCCGGCGACACAATCCCGCTGGTGCTCGATTCCCCGCACTCGGGCACCGCCTATCCGCAGGCATTCGATCACGCGCCGGCACGCGCGCTCGTGAGGCAGGCGGAGGACACGCATGTCGCCACGCTTTGGCGCGCGGCGCCGTCGTTTGGCGCGACGCTGCTCGAAGCGCGCTTTCCGCGCGCGTTCATCGATCCGAACCGCGGACTCGACGACATCGACCCCGACCTGCTCGCTGACCCGTGGCCGCACCCGATAGCGCCAAGCCGCAAGACGATGCAGGGAATCGGGCTGGTCTGGCGGATGGCGGGCGACGGCGTCCCGATGTACGCACGCAAGCTCACCAGTGCGGAAGTCATGGCACGCATCGATCACTATTGGCGGCCGTACCACGACGAACTCGATGCGTTGCTCGACGCGCGCTTCCATCGCTTCGGCGCGGTATGGCACATCAACTGCCACTCGATGCCGGCGGTAGGCGACGCGCGTGCCGATGATCCTGGTCGGGAACGCGCGGACTTCGTGCTGGGAGACCGCGATGGATCGACGTGCGAACCCGGGTTCACCCACCTGGTCGCCGAAACGCTGCGCCACATGGGTTACGCCGTCGCCATCAACGATCCGTACAAAGGAGTGGAAATCGTGCGCAAGCACGGGAGGCCGTCCGAGGGACGGCACAGCCTGCAGCTGGAGGTCAAGCGCACGCTGTACATGGACGAGCAAACGTTCGAGCCCAGCGCCGGATTCCTGCGCCTCGAGGCGGACTTGGCCCGCTTGACCGCGACGATCGCAACGCATATTCGGGAACGCCTGTGAACCGGTCCGTCGCGCCGCGCCGCATCCCGCCAGTGACCTCATTTCGGCGACGGGCGATTGGTAAGACCACTTGACCGGTTGCAAGCGCGCTGTTAACGTCGCCGCCACATCGCCGGATGCGCGCAGCCTGAGCTGCCAGAAGACGCACCGTCGCCTTTTGCAGTCCCGTCCTTAAGGAGGATCCATGAAACTGATGCAGCGCGCACTCGTTGCGCTGGCCGCCACGCTCTATGTGTCGACCGCGTTCGCCGCCTATCCCGAACGACCGATTACGCTGATCGTCCCGTGGGGCGCCGGCGGTGGCACCGATGCGACGGCGCGGATCATCGGTACCCTGATGGAAAAGGAACTCGGGCAGCCCGTCAACGTCGTCAATCGCACCGGCGGCAGCGGCGTCGTCGGTCACAGCGCCATCGCGCAGGGCGCGCCTGACGGATACACGATCGGCATGATTACCGTCGAGATCGGCATGATGCATTGGCAGGGGCTCACCGAGCTGACCGGCGCGTCGTATACGCCGATCGGTCTGGTCAATGCAGATCCGGCCGGTGTGCAGGTTGCGGCTGATTCGCCGTACAAGAACGTCAATGAACTGGTGGCCGCCGTCAAGGCGAGCCCGGGCAAGTTCAAGGCATCCGGCACCGGTCAGGGTGGCATTTGGCACCTGGCGATCGCCGGCATGCTGCAGGATCTGAAGGTCGATCCGGCCAGCGTTCCATGGGTTCCTTCCAACGGCGCGGCCCCCGGCCTGCAGGACCTGGTCGCCGGCGGCGTGCAGATCGCGCCCGTATCGTTGCCCGAAGCGCGCTCGCTGATCGACGCCGGCAAGGTGAAGAGCCTGGCCGTCATGGCCGATGCGCCGTCCGCGCTGTACCCGGCGGTGCCGACGTTGAAAGCCGCGACGGGAAGCGCCTGGACGATGGCGGCATGGCGCGGCATCGCGGCACCGAAGAACCTGCCGCCCGAAGCGCGCGACAAGCTGGTCGCCGCGATCAGAAAGATTGTCGCGAGCAAGGACTACACGGACTTCATGGCGCAGCGTGGTTTCGGCGTCATCTATGCGCCACCGGAGGAATTTGCGCTATTCATGGCCAAGTCCGACAAGGACCTGGGCGCGACGATGAAGGCGGTCGGAATCGTCAAGTGATACGGAATTCCGGACGCCGGGGCACACGCCCCGGCACCGGGGTCGCATAGAGTCGCCGCGCACATGAGACTCAACGACGCCGTCTGGGGCGCGCTGCTGCTGTTGTTCAGCGCGGTCATCCTCTTCCATGTGCAAAGCTTTCCAAAGATTCCCGGGCAGCAAGTCGGGCCGGCGCTGTTCCCCGGCCTGCTGGCGGTCGGCCTGGCCGTCTGCGGCGCATTGCTGATACTGAAGGGCCTCGCGAGCCGTCGCGTGCGGGGTGAGCGCGCCGAATGGATCGCATTCGCGGATTGGACGCGATCGCGCCGGCACGTGGTCGCGTTTGCGTTGACCATCGGCGTCAACATCCTGTACATCCTGGCCGTCGACAAGCTGGGTTTCATCCCGCTCGGCGTGATTTATCTCTCGCTGCTGTTCTGGGTGTACGGCGTCGGCGTGAAATGGATCGTGCCGCTGTCCATCGTCATGACGCTGGGCATCCACTACGCGTTCTACAAATTGTTGAAAGTCCCGTTGCCTTGGGGCTTGTTGCAGGGCGTCGCATGGTGATGGCTGAATTCTCCGCGCGGAGCTCGGCGTGAGTCCGGCCTGGTCCCAGGCTTTCGTCCTGGTTTTCGATCCGTACAACATCTGGGTGATGCTTGCGGCATCGCTGTTCGGGCTCTTCGTCGGCGCGGTCCCCGGACTCACGGCGACGATGGCCACCGCGCTGCTCGTGCCGGTGACGTTCTTCATGGCGCCGATCCCGGCCATCGCAGCCATCGTCACCGCGACGGCGATGGCCATATTTTCCGGCGACATTCCCGGCTGCCTGATGCGCATGCCCGGCACGCCGGCCTCCGCGGCCTACACGGACGAAGCCTATGCAATGACCAAGAAGGGGCAGGCCGAAACCGCGCTGGGGGCGGGGCTCGTCTTTTCCGCGATCGGCGGGCTGTTCGGCACCGCGGTGTTGATCATCGCGGCCCCGACGCTCGCCGAATTCGCGCTGAAATTCAGTTCCTTCGAGTATTTCTGGCTGGTGCTGCTGGGGCTGACCTGCGCCGTGTTCATGACCTCGGACCGGCCGCTGAAGGGCTTCGTGTCGCTGCTGCTGGGATTGCTCGTCGCCTGTGTGGGGCTGGGCAACCCGGCAGGATTCCCGCGCTTCACGTTTGGCAACATCGAAATGCTGGGCGGCATCGGCATGATCCCGTTGATGATCGGCATGTTCGCCATATCGGAAATCATCCGCTTTGCCGTCGACACCGACCCACCGCTAAAGATCATCGACCAGCCGCTCGGCAATGTGTTCAAGGGCATGTGGGGTCTCGCGAAGAAATATCCGATCCAGATCCTGCGCGGAAGCGCACTGGGCACGCTGGTCGGCGCGCTGCCCGGCGCCGGCGCGGACATCGCGGCGTGGATGTCCTATGCGATCAGCAAGAAATTCTCCAAGGAGCCGGAGAAATTCGGCACCGGGCACGTCGAGGGCATCGTCGAATCGGGTTCGGCGAACAACAGCGCGCTCGCCGGCGCGTGGATTCCGGCGCTCGTCTTCGGCATTCCCGGCGACTCGATCACCGCTATCGTGATCGGCGTGCTGTACATGAAGAACATGAACCCCGGACCGTCGCTGTTCACCAACAATCCGCAGAATATCTACGCCGTCTACCTGCTGTTCATCATCGCCAACATCATCATGATTCCGCTGGGCTGGTGGTGCATCAAGGTCTCAAAGCAGATCCTCAAGGTGCCGCGGACGGTGCTGATGCCCGTCATCATGCTGTTCTGCGTCGTCGGGTCCTTCGCGATCAACAACACGGCCTTCGACGTGACCGTGATGCTGGTCGCGGGAGTGATCGCATTTGTGCTGGAGGAGAACGGGTTCCCGATCGCGCCGGCTATCCTGGGCGTGGTGCTGGGAGGCATGCTCGAGGAAAACTTCATCACGTCCATGATCAAATCCGATGGCAGCCTGGCGGCATTCTTCGCCCGTCCGGTCGCGGCAACGCTCGCCGCATTCACGCTGGCGGTGTGGTTTTTGCCGTTGCTGATCCGCCGCCTGAGGCTCCTGGCCGGCGTCTGAAGCGCGGCTATCCTGCCCGCGCGAGCCTCTCGCGTTGACCCGCTGTGGTGCGGTGCGGTAAAATCGCAAGGTTTTGGCGCCTGAGTTCGTTGCCGGGGCATATTCGCCGCTTCCGCCACAAATAGGGGGCAAAACCCTCTTCGGCGCGGAGCAGCGTCGGAAACCTCGGGTAAAACCTGAAAAGATCGGTCGCAATGCGCGGGAAGCTTATCGTCGGCAATTGGAAAATGAACGGCGGGTTGGCGACGAATTCCGCGTTATTGGTAGCATTGCTGGCGGGCTGGACAGCGCCTGCCGGCCGCGCGATGGGCTTATGCGTGCCCTTTCCCTACATTGGTCAGGCGCGCGACGCACTGCAAGGTTCCGCCATCGTCTGGGGCGCGCAGGACGTGAGTGCGCACGCGGCCGGGGCGTATACCGGCGAAGTCTCCGCGGGCATGCTGGCGGAATTCGGATGTGGATTGGTCCTGGTGGGCCATTCGGAGCGGCGCCAGCTGCATGGCGAAACGGATGTCATGGTCGCCGCAAAGGCCGCGGCGGCGTTGGACGGCGGATTGACGCCGGTGGTCTGTCTGGGCGAAACCCTCGCCGAGCGCGACGCCGGGCAGACGCTGGACGTGGTTGGCCGGCAATTCGATGCAGCGGCGGCAAAGTTGGGCGCGCGCCTTGCGCTGGTGGCATTGGCTTACGAGCCGGTTTGGGCGATCGGTACGGGCCGCACGGCGACGCCGGCCGAAGCACAGGCCGTGCATGGGTTTCTGCGGCAGAAGCTGTCGGCTGCGGGTGCCGAGGGCGTGAAGGTGTTGTACGGGGGCAGCGTCAAGGCCGCGAATGCCGCGGAACTTTTCGCCATGCCCGACATCGATGGCGGACTCGTTGGCGGAGCATCGCTCGACGCGAATGAATTTTTGGCGATTGCAGCGGCCTAAAATGAGGCGGGCGGCAAGGCCGGAGCGGACACAATGGCAATATTGGAAACAGTACTTTTCGTCGTGCAGATCCTGGTGGCGATTGCGCTGTGCGGACTCATCCTGCTGCAACATGGCAAGGGGGCCGACATGGGCGCCGCATTCGGAAGCGGATCCTCGGGGAGCCTGTTCGGGGCCGCGGGATCGGCCAATTTTCTTTCGCGGACGACGGCGATCCTGGCGGCGGTGTTTTTCCTGTCCAGCCTGGGCTTGACCTATCTGGGCACGACGCATGCGCGGGGCGGAGTCACGCAGCAAGGCGTGATGCAGGACGTCCCGGCACCGAAGGCGGGCGAAAGCGCGGTACCCGCGCCCGCCGTCCCGGTTCCCGCGGCGCCTGCCCCTGCCGCGCCGCCGGCTTCGACATCCAAGGCGGGAGACGTACCGAAATAACAAGGACGAGGCGACGGGATCGTGGCGACGCAACGAATTCAACGCCGCCACCGAATCCTGCGTTCGATACCAGAACTGCCGACGTGGTGAAATTGGTAGACACGCTGTCTTGAGGGGGCAGTGGCGAAAGCCGTGGGAGTTCGAGTCTCCCCGTCGGCACCAGCGTATTAAGGTCGACCCGCACCCCAGCGGGCGGCAACAGCAGTCGCGGCGATGAAGTACGACGGTCCGGTGCGCTTTTCAATGCTGGGAAGCGCGCATGCGCGGTAAAATGCGGTTAAGCGGGTGCTTTCTCGCCACGGGGCCATTGATGCTGGAACAGTATTTCCCGATCCTTCTCTTCGTCATCGTCGGTCTGGGACTCGGCCTGTTGCTGCTTTCCCTTGGCGCACTCCTCGCGCCGAACCGTCCGGATGCCGCCAAGCTGTCGCCGTATGAATGCGGCTTCGAGGCCTTCGAGGATGCGCGGATGAAGTTCGACGTCCGCTATTACCTGATCGCCATCCTCTTCATCCTGTTCGACCTGGAAATCGCGTTCCTGTTTCCATGGGCCGTCGTGCTGCCGGAGATCGGCTTCGAGGGCTTCGTCGCAATGATGGTGTTCCTGTTGATCCTCGTGGTTGGTTTCGCCTACGAGTGGAAGAAGGGCGCGTTGGAATGGGAATGAGAGCTACTCATGGCCATTGAAGGCGTGCTGGAGAAGGGCTTCGTCACGACGTCGCTCGACAGCGTCATCAACTGGGCACGCAACGGCTCGATGTGGCCGATGTCCTTCGGCCTCGCCTGCTGCGCGGTGGAAATGATGCATGCGGGCGCGGCGCGCTATGACCTCGATCGCTTCGGCGTCGTGTTCCGCCCGAGTCCGCGCCAGTCCGACGTGATGATTGTGGCCGGAACGCTCTGCAACAAGATGGCGCCGGCACTGCGCAAGGTGTACGACCAGATGGCCGAGCCGCGCTGGGTGATCTCGATGGGCTCATGCGCGAACGGCGGCGGCTATTACCACTATTCGTATTCGGTCGTGCGCGGCTGCGATCGCATCGTCCCCGTCGACATCTACGTCCCGGGCTGCCCGCCGACGTCCGAAGCCCTGCTGTACGGCATCCTGCAGCTCCAGAACAAGATCTGGCGCACCAACACTATCGCGCGCTGATGGCCTCGAAAACCGAAGAGCTAGCCGCGGCGCTGCACGCGGGGTTGGGCGACGTGCTGACCGGCGTGACGGTCGCGCTGGGCGAAGTTACGGCGATCGTGCCGGCCGCGCAACTTTCGGACACGATGCGCGCGCTGCGCGACCGGCCGGAACTGCGCTTTGAAATGCTGATCGACGCCTGCGGCGTGGATTATTCGACCTACGGCGACGGCGCGTGGACCGGCGCCCGCTTCGCCGTCGTCTATCACCTGCTGTCGTTGTCGCACAACCATCGCCTGCGCGTGCGCGTGTTTGCCGACGACGACGGCTTTCCGATCCTGCCGAGCGTTGTCGACACATGGCCCGCGGCCAACTGGTTCGAGCGCGAGGCGTTCGACCTTTATGGCATCGTGTTCGACGGACACCCGGATCTGCGGCGCCTGCTCACCGACTACGGTTTCGTCGGGCATCCGTTCCGCAAGGATTTTCCGCTGTCCGGCCACGTCGAGATGCGCTACGACCCCGAGCAGAAACGCGTAATCTACCAGCCCGTGTCAATCGAGCCGCGAGAAATCACGCCGCGGATCATCCGCGAAGAAAACTACGCCGGAACGAAGTAGAAGCATGGCTGAAATTCGCAACTACACGATGAACTTCGGGCCGCAGCATCCGGCGGCTCACGGCGTGCTGCGCCTCGTGCTCGAGCTCGACGGCGAAGTCATCGAGCGCGCCGATCCGCACATCGGCCTCCTGCACCGCGCCACCGAAAAGCTCGCGGAGAACAAGACGTACATCCAGTCGCTGCCGTACATGGACCGGCTCGACTACGTGTCGATGATGTGCAACGAGCACGCCTATTGCATGGCGATCGAGCGGCTGCTCGGTCTGGAAGTTCCGCTGCGCGCGCAATACATCCGGGTGATGTTCGATGAGATCACTCGCATCCTCAATCACCTGTTGTGGCTGGGCGCCCACGCGCTGGACATCGGCGCCATGACGCCGTTCCTGTATGCTTTCCGCGAGCGCGAGGACCTGTTCGACGTTTACGAAGCCGTGTCTGGCGCGCGCATGCACGCCGCGTACTACCGGCCAGGTGGAGTGCACCGCGACCTGCCGGAGCAGATGCCGCAGTATCAGCCGTCAAAGCTCAAGAGCGCGAAGGCGATGCAGCGGCTGAACGAGAACCGCCAGGGATCGCTGCTCGACTTCATCGCCGACTTCGTGCGCCGCTTCCCAAAGTGCGTGGACGAGTATGAGGAGCTTCTCACCGAGAACCGGATCTGGAAGCAGCGTACCGTCGGCATCGGTGTGGTCACGCCCGAGCGGGCGATGGCGCTTGGCTTCACCGGCCCCATGCTGCGCGGTTCCGGCGTGCCGTGGGACCTGCGCCGCAAGCAGCCCTACGAGGTCTACGACCGGCTGCAGTTCGACATTCCGGTCGGCGTAACCGGCGACTGCTACGACCGATACCTGGTGCGCATCGAGGAAATGCGGCAGTCCAATCGCATCATCGGCCAATGCGTCGACTGGCTGCGCGTCAATCCCGGACCGGTCATCGTAGTCAACCATAAAGTGGCGCCGCCCGACCGCGAGTCGATGAAGTCGAATATGGAAGAGCTGATCCATCACTTCAAGCTCTTCACCGAAGGCATGCACGTGCCGCCCGGCGAGGCGTATGCCGCCATCGAGCATCCCAAGGGCGAGTTCGGCGTCTATATCATTTCCGACGGCGCGAACAAGCCGTATCGGCTAAAGCTGCGTCCTCCCGATTTCGTCCACCTGGCCGCACTGGACGAGATGTCGCGTGGGCACATGATCGCCGACGTGGTCGCGATCATCGGCACGCAGGACATCGTGTTCGGATCGATCGACCGATGATCATTCGCGCGCTCCTCGTCCTGGCCGCGGCCTGGCTGCCGCTGCAGGTTGCCGCGCAGCCTGCCGCGCCGGCGCCGCCGCCGGCTGCCGTCGTGCCGGGCGCGCCCGCGACCGATACGCCGGCCCAGCCGACACCGCGCGACGACAAGGAGACCATCGAAGCGTCCACGAAGTGGCTGGCGCTTCTCGATTCCGGCAAGACGGGCGCCGCGTGGGATGTCGGTTCGCCCTATCTCAAGTCCGTGGTGACGCGGGAGAAATGGATAGACGGAATCACCAGCGTGCGCAAGCCGTTCGGCGCCTTCGTCAAGCGCACGCCGACCAAGTTCGCGCGCAGTCATTCGATGCCCGGGGCGCCGGATGGCGATTATTCGATCATCGAATTCGACACCGAGTTCGCGAACGGCAAGCGGGCGTCGGAACACATCATCTGGATGCTGGGGGAGCGCGAAGTCTGGAGCGTCTCCGGCTACTTCATCCGTTAACGGCAAAACAGGCATGCTGTCGTCAGAAACCCGGAAACAGATCGATCGCGAGATCGCCAAATACCCTCCCGACCAGAAGCAGTCGGCGGTGATGTCGGCGCTTGCCCTGGCGCAGGCGGAACACGGCTGGCTGTCCACCGAGACGATGGACGCCGTCGCGAGCTACCTGGGGATGCCGCCGGTCGCCGTATACGAAGTCGCGTCGTTCTACACGATGTACAACCTGCGTCCAGTGGGGCGTTTCAAGGTGAGCATCTGCACCAACCTGCCGTGCGCGCTGCAGGGGGCCACCGCCGCGGCCGCGCACCTCAAGACCACGTTGGGCATCGGGTTCAACGAGACGAGCGCGGACGGCACGTTCACGCTGAAGGAGGGCGAGTGCATGGGCGCGTGTGGCGACGCGCCGGTGCTCGTCGTCAACGATCGGCGCATGTGTAGCTGGATGAACCCGGCGAAGCTGGACGAACTGGTGGGCGAACTCAAGGCAGCGGCGGATCGCGGCGAGGGCAATCCGCTGCACGGAGGGGATGGAAAATGAACGCGCCCTCCGAATTCCTGGACTACGGCCCCGATGCCATCCTGATGGCCGGGCTCACCGGCAAGAACTGGCGGCTCGCCGACTATGTCGCGCGCGGTGGCTACGACGCGCTGAAAAAGATCGTCACCGAAAAGACTCCGCCCGAGCAGGTGATCGCCGAGGTCAAGCGTTCCGCGCTGCGTGGCCGCGGTGGCGCGGGGTTTCCGACGGGACTCAAGTGGAGCTTCATGCCACGCCAGTTTCCCGGCGACAAATACGTCGTCTGCAATTCGGACGAGGGTGAGCCAGGAACGTTCAAGGATCGCGACCTGCTTCGCTACAACCCGCACGCGGTGATCGAGGGCATGGCCATCGGCGCCTACGCGATGGGTGCGTCGCGCGGCTACAACTACATCCACGGCGAGATCTGGGACACGTACCTGCGCAACGAGGAGGCCGTCGCGGAGGCCTATGCCGCCGGTTTCCTGGGCGCGAACATCTTAGGCTCCGACTTCACGTTCCACCTGCACAACCACCACGGCTTCGGCGCTTACATCTGCGGCGAGGAAACGGCACTGCTCGAGTCGCTCGAAGGCAAGAAAGGACAGCCGCGCTTCAAGCCACCGTTCCCGGCGTCCTTCGGTGTCTACGGTAAGCCGACGACGATTAACAATACGGAGACCTTTGCCGCGGTACCGTGGATCATGAAACATGGCGGAGAGGCGTTCCTGGAGTTGGGCAGGCCCAACAACGGCGGCACCAAGCTCTTTTCCGTGTCCGGCGATGTGGAACGCCCGGGCAACTACGAAGTGAAGCTTGGCACGCCCTTCGCGACGCTGCTGCAAATGGCCGGCGGCATGCGCGGCGGCCGCAAGCTCAAGGCGTGCATCCCGGGCGGGTCGTCGATGCCGGTGCTGCCGGGCGACGTCATGATGGCCACCGACATGGACTACGACTCCATCGCCAAGGCCGGCTCCATGCTGGGTTCGGGCGCCGTCATCATCATGGACGAGACGCGTTGCATGGTGAGGTCGCTGCTGCGCCTGTCGTACTTCTATTACGAGGAGTCCTGCGGCCAGTGCACGCCGTGCCGCGAAGGTACCGGCTGGCTGTGGCGGATGGTCGACCGGATCGAGCGTGGCGAAGGCCGCAACGAGGATCTGGACAAGCTCAACTCCGTGGCAGACAACATCGCGGGCCGCACCATCTGCGCACTGGGCGATGCCGCGGCGCTCCCGGTAAAGAGTTTCATCAAGCACTTCCGCGACGAATTCCAATACCACATCGACTACAAGAAGTGCCGGGTTGCCCCCTATGTCTGATAGATCCCCCCGAAACTCGCTCCGCTCGTCTCCCCCCAGGGGGCCGGCGCGCCCTTGGGGCGGCCCGACGGGCGCGGATGGGCACCTATGCTGAAAATAGAAGTCGACGGCAGGCAGGTCGAAGTCGCGCACGGCGCCACGGTGATGGATGCCGCGAACCTGCTCGGCATCTACGTGCCGCATTTCTGTTACCACAAGAAGTTGTCGATCGCCGCCAACTGCCGCATGTGCCTGGTGCAAGTGGAGAAGGCGCCCAAGCCGCTGCCGGCGTGCGCCACGCCCGCCAGCGACGGAATGAAGGTGTGGACTCATTCCGAACCCGCGGTGAAGGCGCAGCAGGGGGTGATGGAATTCCTGCTCATCAACCATCCGCTCGACTGCCCGATCTGCGATCAGGGTGGCGAATGCCAGCTGCAGGACCTCGCCGTGGGCTACGGCGCTTCGGCGTCGCGTTACACCGAAGCCAAGCGCGTCGTGTTCCACAAGGATCTGGGGCCACTGATTTCCGCCGAGGAGATGGCCCGCTGCATCCAGTGCACGCGCTGCGTTCGTTTTGGCCAGGAAATCGCCGGCGTTATGGAACTGGGCATGGTCGGACGCGGCGAACACGCGGAGATCGTCGCGTTCATGGGCAGGAGCGTCGACTCGGAACTGTCCGGCAATTCGATCGACGTGTGCCCGGTCGGCGCGCTGACTTCCAAGCCATTCCGCTATTCCGCGCGGACGTGGGAGCTGGCACGGCGCAAATCGGTTTCGCCGCACGATTCGCTCGGCAGCAACCTGGTCGTCCAGGTCAAGGCGAACCGCGTGATGCGGGTTCTGCCGCTGGAGAACGAAGCGATCAACGAGTGCTGGCTGTCCGACAAGGACCGCTTTTCCTACGAGGGCCTCAACTCCGAGGAACGGTTGACCACGCCAATGGTGAAGCAAGGCGGCGACTGGAAGGTCGTCGATTGGCAGACCGCGCTCGAATTCGTCGCCAACGGCCTGGCCGACGTCGTATCCAAGCACGGCGCGCATTCGCTCGGCGCGCTGGTGTCGCCTCACGCCACGCTGGAAGAGTTGGCGCTGGCCGCGCGCCTGGTGCGCGGCCTCCAAAGCGACAACATCGATTTCCGGCTGCGGCAAAGCGATTTCCGCGGCGATGCGGTTCCGGGCACGGCACCCTGGCTGGGGATGCCCATTGCGGATCTCAATACCCTCGACCGCGCGTTGGTCGTCGGCAGTTTCCTGCGCAAGGACCATCCTCTGGTCGCGCAGCGGCTGCGGCAGGCAGCAAAGAAGGGCACGCAAGTCTCGATGCTGCATTCGGTCGACGACGACTGGCTGTTGCGTGTCGAGCATAAGTCGATTGTTGCGCCGTCCCAACTTCCGGTGGAGCTGGCGGGCATCGTGGTCGCGGCGGCGAACGCGGCAGGCAAGTCGGTGCCGGCGGCGTTGTCCGGCATCGAGCCGACCGAGCCCGCCCGGGCAATCGCTGCGAGCCTCCTTTCGGGCAAGAAGGCAGCGATTTTGCTTGGCAACTACGCGCTGCAGCACGCGGCCGCTTCGCAAATCCACGCGCTCGCTCAATTGCTTGCAGACGTCACGGGCGCGACGCTGGGCTTCCTGACCGAAGCGGCCAATACCGTTGGCGCGCATCTCGCCCAGGCACGTCCCCAGGCGGGAGGCATGAACGCTCGCGCGATGCTCGAGGACCCTCGCCAGGCGTACCTGGTGCTGCACGCCGAACCCGAATTCGATTTCGCCAATGCCGTCGCGGCGCGCGCCGCATTGGAAAAGGCCGAGTTGGTCGTCGTGATGAGTCCGTTCCGGCACGGCACAGCATACGCCGACGTCTTGCTGCCCATTGCGCCATTTACGGAAACGGCCGGCACGTTCGTGAGCAGCGAAGGCCGCGTCCAGAGTTTCCATGGCGTCGTGCCGCCGCTGGGCGAGACGCGGCCGGGGTGGAAGGTACTGCGGGTACTGGGCACATTGCTCAAGCTGCCGGGGTTCGACGCCGATACCGCCGACGAGGTGCGTGCATCGGTGCTGCCACCGGGCGGCGACGTTGCCGGCAGTCTGTCCAACACGGCGCATGCAGCAGTCGCTAAGCCTGTCGCCGCAGCGTCCCCGGTCGAGCGCGTGGCGGACATTCCCATCTATTCCGCGGACGCGCTGGTGCGGCGCGCGGCCTCGTTGCAGCGTACCGTCGATGCCAGGGCGCCAAAGGCGCGGATGCATCGTTCGCTGTTCGAAACGCTGGGCCTCGCGGCCGGCGCACAAGTCAAAGTGACCCAGGGGCAGGGCGAAGCGGTTCTCACGGCAATGATCGATGGCGCGGTTCCTCCTGGCGTCGTGCGTATTGCCGCGGCGCACGCGTCGACGTGCGGCCTCGCGGGATTGTCCGGTCCGGTCAGCGTGGAGCGGGCTTGATGGACATCCTGGCGCCCGTGCAGCAATTGTTCGGCTCCGCGTGGATCGCGGTGTGGACGCTGCTGAAGATCGTCGCCATCGCGGTGCCGCTGATCCTGGGCGTGGCCTATATGACCTACGCCGAGCGCAAGGTGATCGGCTACATGCAGGTGCGCATCGGCCCGAACCGCGTCGGCCCGTTCGGGCTGTTGCAGCCGTTCGCCGACGTGGCCAAGCTGCTGTTCAAGGAAATCATCGTACCGTCGGGCGCCAACCGGTACCTGTTCTTCATTGCGCCGATGCTCGCAATTGGCCCGGCGCTGGCCGCTTGGGCGGTCATTCCGTTCACCGATACGATGGTGCTGGCCAACATCAACGCCGGCCTGCTCTACATCCTCGCGATGACGTCGATGGGCGTGTACGGCATCATCCTCGCCGGCTGGGCGTCGAATTCGAAGTACGCGTTCCTGGGCGCGCTGCGCTCCGCAGCGCAGATCGTCTCCTATGAAATCGCAATGGGCTTCGCGCTGGTCGGCGTGCTGATGGCGGCGAGCAGTCTCAACCTCACCGAGATCGTGCGCGGGCAGCAAGGCGGCGCGGCGTATTGGTACGTGTGGCCGCTGTTCCCGCTCTTTATCGTCTACTTCGTATCCGGCTTGGCCGAGACCAACCGCCATCCGTTCGACATGGCCGAAGGCGAGTCCGAGATCGTGGCTGGGTTCCACGTCGAGTACTCGGGCGTGGCCTTCGCGGTGTTCTTCCTGGCCGAATACATGAACATGATCATGATCGCCGCGCTGACGTCGCTCATGTTCCTGGGTGGCTGGCTCGCGCCGTGGCCTTTGCTCAACGAGGTGCGCATCGGCGGCATGACGCCGCTCGGCGACGGCTTTGTGTGGCTCGCCGCCAAGATGTCCTTCGTCCTGCTGTTCTTCCTTTGGATCCGCGCGTCGTTTCCGCGCTATCGGTACGACCAGGTCATGCGCCTGGGCTGGAAGGTGTTCATTCCGGTCACGCTGGTCTGGATCGCATTCCTCGGCGCGATGATGCAAACGCGCTGGGCCTATCTTTTCCACTGACGGGACCGAAGACAGATCATGTTCGCTCGCGTCAAGGGATTGCTGAACACCTGGCTCCTGGTGGAGCTATTGAAGGGCCTGTGGCTGACCGGCGGCTATTTCTTCGCGCGCAAGGTCACCGTCCAGTTTCCGGAGGAGAAGACGCCGCAGGGCCCGCGTTTCCGCGGCCTGCATGCGCTTCGCCGCTATCCGAACGGTGAGGAGCGCTGCATCGCCTGCAAGTTGTGCGAGGCGGTCTGCCCGGCGCTGGCCATCACCATCGAATCCGAGCAACGCGACGACGGTACGCGGCGTACGACGCGCTACGACATCGACCTGACCAAATGCATCTTCTGCGGCTTCTGCGAGGAGAGCTGCCCGGTGGATTCGATCGTCGAGACGCGCATCCTCGAGTACCACGGCGAGCGTCGCGGCGATCTCATGTACACGAAGGAAATGCTGTTGGCCGTCGGTGACAGGTATGAGGCGCAAATCGCCGCGGACCGGCAAGCAGACGCAAAGTTCAGGTAACGAATGACATTTGCCACCGTCATCTTTTACGTATTCGCCGCGATCCTCATTTTCGCGGCGCTGCGCGTCATCACCACGCGCAATCCCGTGCACGCCGCGCTATGGCTGGTGTTGTGCTTCTTCACGGCAGCGGCCGTCTGGATCCTGCTGGGGGCGGAATTCCTTGGCATCGCATTGGTGCTGGTCTATGTCGGCGCGGTGATGGTCCTGTTCCTGTTCGTGGTGATGATGCTCGACGTCAATTTCGACAGCATGCGCGCGAATTTCCGCAGCTACGTTCCGGTCGCTGCGACGGTGGGCGTGCTGGTGTTGCTGGAGATGGCATTGGTGCTGTGGGGCGCCAAAGTAGGCGGCAGCGCGGCGCCACCGCCCATGCCGGGCAGCAACACAAGCGCGCTCGGCCGCCTGATCTATGTCGACTACGTCTATCCGTTTGAAATCGCGGCCGTCGTGCTGCTCGTCGCCATCGTCGCCGCCATCGCATTGACGCACAGGAAGCGGAAGGAGTCGAAGCACCAGGACCCCGGCGCGCAGGTGAAGGTCCGCCGCGAGGACCGGGTGCGGCTCGTCAACCTGCCGTCGGAAACCAGCGAATGACGGCGCTGGCAAACCAGCCGTCGAGGGACATCGGGGAAACATGCTGTCACTGCTGACCGCGCCGACACTGGCGCACTACCTCGTGCTGGGCGCGATCCTGTTCGCGATCAGCATGGCTGGCATTTTCCTCAACCGGAAGAACGTCATCATCATTCTGATGGCAATCGAGCTGATGCTGCTGGCCGTCAATCTCAATTTCATTGCCTTCTCCACGTACCTCGGAGACATGAGCGGACAGGTGTTCGTGTTCTTCATTCTCACCGTGGCCGCAGCGGAGTCGGCAATCGGGCTGGCCATCCTCGTGCTGCTGTTCCGCAATGCGGGCTCGATCAACGTCGAGGACCTGGGCAAGCTCAAGGGATGACGGCGCGCATATGACGATGCAGCAACTCTATCTGCTGGTTCCGCTCGCGCCGCTCGCCGCGGCGATCGTCGTCGGCCTCTTCGGCACCAAGATGCCGCGGGCAGCGTCGCACTGGATCACCATCATCGCGGTCGCGATCTCGCTGGCGGCGTCGGTGGTCATCTTCCGCGATGTGCTGGCTGGCAACACGTTCAACGGCGACCTCTACGTCTGGGCGGATATCGGCGGCAACAAGATGGCGCTCGGCTTCCTGATCGACCCGCTGACCGCGCTCATGCTACTCGTGGTTACGTTCGTGTCGCTGATGGTGCACATCTACACGATCGGCTACATGGTCGACGACGACGGCTACTCGCGCTTCTTCTCGTACATTTGCCTGTTCACCTTCTCGATGCTCATGCTGGTCATGAGCAACAATTTCCTCCAACTTTTCTTCGGCTGGGAAGCGGTAGGGCTGGTGTCTTACCTGCTGATCGGTTTCTGGTTCACGCGGCCGACCGCTATCTACGCCAACCTCAAGGCGTTCCTGGCCAATCGTGTCGGGGACTTCGGGTTCATCCTGGGCATCGGCCTGGTGCTGGCGCATTTCGGTTCGATGGACTATGCGGCGGTGTTCGCCAAGGCGCCGTCGCTGGCTTCGACCACGATCAACATCTGGGGCACGGCCGAGTGGTCGCTGCTGTCCGTCACCTGCATCTGCCTGTTCATCGGCGCCATGGGCAAGAGCGCCCAGGTTCCGTTGCACGTGTGGCTGCCGGATTCGATGGAGGGCCCAACGCCGATTTCCGCGCTGATCCACGCCGCGACGATGGTCACCGCCGGCATCTTCATGGTCGCCCGCATGAGCCCGTTGTTCGAGCACTCGGACACGGCGCTCGCCATGGTGACCATCATCGGCGCGACCGGCTCGCTGTTCCTCGGCATCCTCGGCATCGTCGCATTCGACATCAAGAAGGTCGTCGCCTACTCGACGCTCTCCCAGCTGGGCTACATGACGGTTGCGCTCGGCGTCTCGGCCTACGCGGGCGGCATTTTCCACCTCATGACGCACGCGTTCTTCAAGGCGCTGCTGTTCCTCGGCGCAGGCTCCGTCATCATCGCGATGCACCACGATCAGGACATGCGCAACATGGGCGGCCTGCGCAAGTACATGCCGATCACCTACATCACTATGGTGATCGGCGGCCTCGCGTTGTGCGGCATCCCGCCGTTCGCCGGATTTTTTTCCAAGGACTCGATTATCGAGGCGGTGGGTCTGTCGACCATCGCCGGCCACGGTTACGCGTACTTCTGCGTGGTAGCGGGGGTATTCGTGACGGGCTTCTACACGTTCCGCATGATCTGCATGACCTTCCACGGCGAGGAGCGCTTCCACCACCCGCCGTTCCCGGGAGAGCACACCGAGCACGGCGAGCATCACGTCGAGCCCAAGGAGAGTCCCTGGGTGGTGACTGTGCCGCTCATCATGCTTGCGATCCCATCGGTGATCGCGGGCGGGATCGCCATCGAGCCGCTCCTCTACGGTGGCTATTTCGGCCAGTCAATCTTTGTGCTTCCGGCGCATGACGTGCTCGGCGAGCTGAAAGAGGAGTGGCACGGCGTGGGTGCGTTCATCGCTCACAGCGTCACGACGCCGGTGCTATGGATCGCGCTAGCGGGTGTCGTCTCGCCGATCTATCTCTACCTCTTCAACCCGAAGCTGCCCGCGCGGATCGCGGGGGGCCTCGGCGGCGTCTACACCGTCCTCGTCAACAACTACTACTTCGACGCGTTCAACGAACGGTTCTTCGCCGGCGGCGCGCGAAAAATCGGCAATCTCTTCTCCAATGTCGGCGACCGGATGCTGATCGAAGGCATCGTCAATGGCTCGGCACACCTGGTCAACCGCTGTTCCGGCCTGTTGCGCAGGATTCAATCGGGCTTCGTCTACCACTACGCGTTCACCATGATCATCGGGCTCTTCGCGCTGCTGATCTGGTGGGTTCCGCGCTAGAACGCAAAGCCCCATGACGTCCTATCTTTCCCTCTCCATCTGGGTGCCGATCGTCGCGGGCGTGGCGGTGCTCGCCATCGGCCGCGACCGCGACGCCACGACAGCACGCTGGATCGCGCTGGCCGGCGCGCTGGCCGGCTTCCTCGTCACCATCCCGCTGTACACGCTCTTCGACCTGCGCACCTCGGCGCTGCAATTCGTGGAGCATCGCGACTGGATCCCGTACTTCGACATCTATTACTACGTCGGCGTCGATGGCATCTCGGTGCTGTTCATCCTGCTCAATTCGTTCATCACGCTGCTGGTGGTGTGGGCGGGGTGGCGGGTGATCACAGTGCGCGTCGCGCAGTACATGGCGGCGTTCCTGATCATGTCGGGGTTCATCAACGGCGCGTTCGCGGCGCAGGACGCAATCCTGTTCTACGTGTTCTTCGAGGCGATGCTGATCCCGATGTACCTGATCATCGGCATCTGGGGCGGCCCCAACCGCGTCTATGCCGCCATCAAGTTCTTCCTGTACACGCTGCTGGGCTCGCTGCTCATGCTGGTGGCGTTCATCTACCTGTACCAGAAGTCCGGCAGCTTCGCGCTGCAGGACTGGTACGAACTGCCGCTGTCGCTGAAGACGCAGATGCTGATCTTCATCGCGTTCTTCGCCGCCTTCGCCGTCAAGGTGCCGATGTGGCCGGTCCATACCTGGCTGCCGGATGCCCATCCGGAAGCGCCGACGGGCGGCTCCGTCGTCCTAGCCGCGGTCACCCTCAAGATCGGCGCGTACGGCTTCGTCCGCTTCATCCTGCCGATACTGCCGGATGCGAGCCGCAGTCCGCAGGTGGTCGGATTCATCGTCACGCTGTCGCTGATCGCCGTCGTCTACATCGGCTTTGTAGCGCTGGTGCAGGCGGACATGAAGCGGCTGATCGCCTATTCGTCAATTTCGCACATGGGCATCGTCACGCTCGGCTTCTTCCTGTTCAGCGCGCAGGGCATGGAGGGCGGCCTGGCACAGATGATCTCGCACGGCTTCGTTTCCGCCGCGATGTTCCTTTGCGTCGGCGTGCTGTATGACCGCATGCACACGCACCTCATCGCCGATTTCGGCGGTGTAGCGAACACGATGCCCAAATTCGCGGCGTTCATGATGCTGTTCTCGATGGCTAACGCGGGGCTGCCCGCGACGTCGGGCTTCGTCGGCGAGTTTCTGGTCATCCTGGCGGCGGTCAAGGTCAACTTCTGGATCGCGTTCCTGGCGGCCGCGTCGCTGATCCTGGGTGCGGCGTACACGCTGTGGATGTACAAGCGCGTGATCTACGGCGCCGTGGCCAATGCCCACGTCGCGGCGCTAAAGGATCTGGACCGGCGCGAATTCTGGCTGCTCGGTGTGCTCGCCGCGGCGGTCTTGGTGATGGGCGTGTGGCCCAAGCCGTTCGTCGATGTCATGCACGTCTCGGTGACCGATCTCCTGGCGCACGTGGCCAAAAGCAAACTGTAGAAGCGCGCCAACGCGATGACTGTCGACTTCCTTCCCGTTCTCCCTGAAATCGTCATCCTGGCGGCAGGTTCGCTGATCCTGCTGGTCGACCTCTGGTTGCCGGAGAATCGGCGGCATGTCAGTTTCTGGCTGACCCAGCTCACGCTGCTGATCGCCGCTTGCGTGACCGTGCGCGGCGTTCACGACGAGATCGTCCGCGCCTTCCACGGAGTCGTGGTGGCGGACATGGTCGCGGATGTGCTGCGCCTGTTCAGCTTCGTCGCGCTTTCCCTGGTTCTTTTTTACTCGCGAACCTACCTCACGGCGCGCGGACTGTTCCGTGGCGAGACCTTTGTGTTGATGCTGTTCGCGCTCCTCGGGATGCAGGTGCTGATAACGGCGAACAACTTCCTTACGCTGTACCTGGGGCTCGAATTGATGTCGCTCTCGCTGTACGCGCTGGTGGCGCTGCAGCGCGATGAAGCCGCACCGTCCGAGGCCGCGATGAAGTACTTCGTGCTGGGTGCGCTGGCCTCGGGCATCCTGCTCTACGGCATGTCGATGATCTACGGCGCTACCGGAACGCTGCAGATCGACCTGGTGGCGCAGGCGCTTGCGGTCAACACGGACAACCGCGCGTTGCTGATCTTCGGGCTGGTGTTCGTCGTCTCGGCGATTGCGTTCAAGCTGGGCGCCGTCCCGTATCACATGTGGGTCCCCGATGTGTACCAGGGGGCGCCGACCGCCATTACGCTGCTGATCGGCACGGTCCCCGAATTCGCGGCCTTTGCGATGATGCTGCGGTTGCTCGCCGGGGCGCTCGGCACGCCTGAAATGCAGATCCAGTGGCAGGGCATGCTGGCCATCCTGGCATTGCTTTCGGTGACGCTGGGGCACGTGGTCGCCATCGCGCAGACCAACCTCAAGCGGATGCTGGCGTACTCGACGATCGCCAACATGGGGTACGTATTGATGGGCTTCCTGGGCGCCGACGCCACCGGCTACACGGCGGCGATGTTCTACATGCTGGCCTACGTGCTGACGAGCCTGGTCTCGTTCGGCATGATCCTGCTCCTGTCGCGCGCGGGATTCGAGGCCGACCGGATCGACGATCTCAAGGGGCTCAATCAAAGGTCGCCATGGTGGGCGTTCATCATGCTGCTGGCGATGTTCTCGCTCGCGGGCATGCCGCCGACGATCGGCTTCTACGGCAAGTTGCTGGTGTTGCAGGCGGCGGTCAAGGCCGGGTTCGTGTGGCTCGCCGTGGTCGGCGTGCTGGCCGCTCTGGTCGGGGCGTTCTATTACCTGCGCATCGTCAAGCTGATGTATTTCGACGAGCCCGCCGATCGCGCGCCCATCGAGGCGCGCGGCGATGCCCGCTGGTTGTTGTCGGGCAACGGGTTGGCCTTGCTCCTGTTCGGCATCCTGCCTCAGTTGCCGATGGGCCTTTGCTACGTGGCTCTCGTGCAGTCTCGCTACTTCTGAGCCTCCGGAGCGCGCCGTACCGCCTGGGTCGCGTGCTAAGATGAACGCGGCTATCGGCTGACCGTTCAAGCATTCTCCGGACTCCCATGCGCGTCGGATTCTTCGTAACCTGCCTCGTCGACCTGATGCGGCCGTCGATCGGATTCGCGGCGCTGAAGCTGCTGGAAGCCGGTGGTGCCGATGTGTATGTCCCCGCCGCGCAGACGTGCTGCGGCCAGCCGGCGTACAACTCCGGCGATCGCGCGCATGCGGTCGCGCTCGCGAGCAAGGTCGTCGCCGAATTCGAGGACTGCGACTACCTGGTCGCGCCGTCCGGTTCCTGTGGTGGCATGATCAAAACGCATTATGCCGACCTGTTCAGCGACGATCCCGCGATGGGGGCCCGCGTGACCAAGCTGGCCGCGAAGACCTATGAACTCACGGACTTCCTGGTCAACGTTCTGAAGTCCGCCACCTTTCCGGGTACGTTCGCGGGCACGACAACCTATCACGACTGCTGTGCGGGCTTGCGCGAAATGGGCGTGAAGTCGCAACCCCGCGCGTTGCTGGCAACGCTGCCGGGCGTGCAGCTGTTGGAAATGGCCGAGTGCGAGACCTGCTGCGGATTCGGCGGCACGTTCTCGATCAAGTTCGGCGAGATATCGGCCCGTCTGGCCGACAACAAGTGTCAGCGTATCGCGGACTCGGGCGCCGCAGCGGTGATCCTGGGCGACCTGGGCTGCATGCTGAACATCGAGGGACGTCTCCGCCGCCGGGGCGATACGACGACGAAGGTTCTGCATATTGCCGAGGTCCTGGCAGGGGAAGCGGGGTAGCGATGCAAGTCGCGTCGATGCACTTCAAGGCCAATGCCCACGTCAAGCTGAATGACGCGGACCTGCAGCGCAATCTCAAGAAGATCAAAACCAAGTTCGTCGAAAAGCGCAGGGTGGCGATGTTCGAACTCGACGACTTCGAGGGCACGCGCGACGCGGCGCGGGCAATCCGCCAGCGCGCGCTCGACAATCTCGACACGTGGCTCGAAGTGTTCGAGCGCAATGCCACTGCGCGGGGCGCCACCGTGCTCTTCGCGGAGACCCCGGCAGACGTCAATGCGCTTCTACTCGAAATCTCGGCCAGGCATTCGGTTAAGAAGATCATCAAGTCCAAGTCGATGGTCTCCGAGGAGTCCGGCCTGGATCACGCCATCGAAGCGGCCGGCCTGACGGTCGTCGAGACCGATCTCGGCGAGTACATACTCCAGATCAACGACTACGAGCCGCCGTCGCATCTGATCGGTCCGGCGCTGCACAAGAGCAAGGAGGAGGTCGCCCAACTTTTCCACAAGAAGCACGGCACGCCATTGAAGTCCGGCATCGACGAACTCTGCCTGGAAGCGCGGGGCGTGCTGCGCGGTCACTACCTGACGGCGGACATGGGCATTTCCGGCGGCAACTTCTTCGTCGCCGAGACGGGCTCGGTGGTGCTGGTGACCAACGAAGGCAACGCCACGCTGACCACGACATTGCCGAAGGTCCACGTCGCCATCTCCGGCATCGAGAAGATCGTCCCGACGCTGGAAGACGTCGCGACGCTGATGCGCCTGCTGCCGCGCTCGGCGACGGGGCAGTCGATTTCAAATTACGTGGATGTGCTGACTGGGACCAAGGGGAGCGGCGAATTCCACGGCGCAGAACACATGTATTTCATCATTGTCGACAGTGGGCGCTCCGCGGTGCTGGGGAGCGACGTGAGCGAGGCGCTGCGTTGCATCCGCTGTGGTGCGTGCATGAATCACTGTCCGGTCTACCAGAACATCGGCGGCCATTCCTATGGCTGGGTCTATCCGGGCCCGATCGGGCAGATCCTCACGCCAATGTATGTCGGCCTCGAGAACGCGCTTGAACTGCCCCACGCGTCGACGTTGTGCAACCAGTGCGGCGTCGTTTGCCCGGTGCGGATACCGCTGCCCGACCTGCAGCGCAAACTGCGCGAAATGGAGTTCAAGGGCAATATGCGACCGTGGACTGAGAACGCGGCGCTCAAGCTCTGGAGCTGGGTCGCACTGCACCCGGCGCTCTACGGCGCGCTTTCCGGATTCGGGGTCAGGCTGTTGCGCGGCATGGCTGGTGCCGATGGCATGATCCGCAAGCTGCCCTTCGCAGGCGGCTGGACCGACGGGCGCGACATGCCGGCGCCCGCAGGCCGCACGTTCCGCTCCTTATACCGGCAACGCCAGAAAGGAGCGGCACGATGAGCCCGCCCCATGCCAACGCGTCAAGCGCGCCCCATCACGCTTCGTTGGCGCTGCCGCGACTTTCACGCCGCGCGGAGTCGCTTGGCACCGAGAACGCATTCGTCGTCCTCGCCGAAGTCAATGCGTTGATCCGCCAGGGCAAGGACATCGTCTCATTCTGTATCGGCCAGCCCGACTTCCCGACGCCGGACAACGTGCAGGAGGCGGCCATTGCGGCGATTCGCGGCGGCAAGCACGGCTACACGCCGAGCGCCGGCATCGATGAACTGCGCGCTGCCGCGGCGCACGACCTGGGGCAAAGACGCGGCCTCGACATCCGCCCCGACGACGTCGTCGTGGGCGCCGGCGCCAAGCCCTTCATCGCCTACACGATCGCCTCGGTGACCGACTATGGCGTCGGCGACGAAGTGATCTACCCGGTACCCGGATTTCCCATCTACGAATCGCAGATCCACGCCAACGGCGCCGTGCCGGTTCCCATTTATCTGCGCGAATCGCGCGGGTTTGCCTTCGACCCTGCCGAGCTCGAGGCGAAGATCACGCCGAATACGCGGCTGCTGATTCTCAATACGCCGCAGAATCCCACTGGCGGCATCCTCGATCGCGAGAATCTCGACGCCATCGCCGAGATCCTCGCCCGGCACCCACAGGTTTGGGTCTTTGCCGACGAAATCTATTCCCGCCTGGTGTATGACGGGCGCTTCGATTCGCTCGCCACGCGCCCCGACATGCTCGAGCGCACGATCATCAGCGACGGCGCGTCCAAGACGTGGGCGATGACCGGCTGGCGCATCGGTTACGTCGCCAACCGCGCTCTGGCGCCCGTGTTCACACGCTGGATCACCAACACCGAGTCGTGCGCGTCGCAGATCTCGCAATGGGCGGCGGTCGCCGCGATCACCGGCCCGCAGGACGCCGCCAATGAAATGCGCGCGCGCTTTCTCGAGCGCCGCGACCTGATCGTGCGGCTGCTGAACGAGGTGCCGGGCATTGCCTGCGCCACCCCCGGCGGGGCTTTTTACGCGTGGCCCAACGTGACCGAGGCCTGCAAGCTGACCGGCTGCGCGGATTCGGAGGCGTTTCGCAAGCGCCTGCTGCACGACGCGGGCATCGCCGTGCTGGCCGACATTCACTTCGGGCGACGGGTGCCGGGCGACGGTCAGCACATTCGGTTTTCTTATGCAGCATCCAACGCGGCAATCGAAAGCGGCATATCGCGATTGGCCGACTTCGTGCGCAAGGGCGGAAAGCAATGACGACGTCGCTGGCCGGCAATCGCGCCGCGCGCGACGCCATCCTCGGCCGCGTGCGCAAGGCGCTGGGCAAAACCGGGGCGGACACAGCGCAGCGCGCGCAGGCGGACGCCTACCTCGCCGCACACGCGCACGGCCCGCGGCCCGCGATGCCCGCCGACCTCGTCGCCCGATTCATGCAGCGCGCGACCGACATGGCCAGCACGGTCGAACGCGTCGAGTCGCGGGCGGCCATCCCCGCTGCCGTGGCGCGATACGTGGACGCGCTGGATCTGCCGCCGGAACTGGCTATCCAGAAGTCGCATGCCGGTGTGTGCTGGCCCGAATTCGCAGACCTCGACTGGCATTCGGCGGGGCTTGCCATCGAGTCGCGTCCCACATCGGGACATGATCGCCTGGCCATCACGGGAGCGTTCTGCGCCATCGCCGAAACCGGCACGCTGGTACTCACCACCAGCGCGGACACGCCGACGGCATCGGCGCTGCTGCCGGATACGCACATCGCCGTGGTTCGCGCGGACCGCGTGGTCTCGGGGATGGAAGAGGCGTTTGCGCTGGTCCGCTCGGCAAGCGGCGGCATGCCGCGTGCGATGAACATGATCTCCGGGCCGTCGCGCACCGGAGACATCGAGCAGACCATTGTGCTTGGCGCGCATGGCCCGTTTCGCGTGCATTTGCTGCTGCTTGGCTGAAACACGGCGTTCCGCGCCGGGTGCGCTGCGATGATCCCTGTTGCGCTGGTCCTGCTGCCCTGCATTGCCGCCATCGGCGTAGCGGCATTGCCCAATACCGCGCGCAATGCCACGGCCTGGCTGGCCGGGCTGACCGCGCTGGTTGGCTGCGCGCTGCTCGGCGTTGCCGCGCCGGCCGTGTTCGGTGGCGAGATCCTGCGCGTATCGCTGCCGTGGTTCGCCGATGTGACGTTCGGCTTTCGCATGGATGGTCTCGCGTGGGCGTTCGCGCTGGTGATCTTCGGGATCGGCGCACTGGTCGTGCTGTACGCGCGCTACTACCTGTCGGCCGAGGATCCTCCCTCGCGTTTCTACGCATTCCTGCTCGCTTTCATGGGAGCCATGCTCGGCATCGTGCTGGCCGACAACCTGATCCTGATGGTCGTGTTCTGGGAACTGACGAGCGTGTCGTCGTTCCTGCTGATCGGATTCTGGAACCGGCGCGCCGACGCGCGACAGGGCGCGCGCATGGCGCTGACCGTGACCGGCATGGGCGGCTTGTGCCTGCTCGGTGGCGTCATCCTGCTCGGCCATATGGTCGGCAGCTATTCGCTAGACGCCGTCCTGAGCGCCGGCGAGCAGGTCCGCGCCGACCCGCGATATCCGCTCGCGCTGGTGTTGATCCTGCTGGGCGCGTTCACCAAGTCGGCGCAATTCCCGTTTCACTTCTGGCTGCCGCACGCAATGGCAGCGCCCACGCCTGTCTCCGCCTATCTGCATTCCGCGACGATGGTGAAGGCCGGCGTATTCCTGCTGGCGCGCTTCTACCCGACGTTGGGCGGGAGCGATCTCTGGTTCTATGCGGTCGGCGGCACCGGGCTGCTCACCATGATATTCGGCGCGGCCGTAGCGATCTTCCAGCAGGACCTCAAGGGACTTCTCGCGTATTCGACGATCAGCCACCTGGGCCTCATCACGCTGCTGTTCGGATTGAACTCGCCACTGGCCGTTGTGGCGGGCCTGTTCCACATCCTCAACCATGCCACTTTCAAGGCATCGCTGTTCATGGCCGCGGGCATCATCGACCACGAGACCGGGTCGCGCGACATGCGGCAGTTGAACGGGCTCTGGCAGTTCATGCCGATCACCGGAACGTTGGCGATGGTGGCAGCGGGTGCGATGGCCGGCGTGCCGCTGCTCAACGGCTTCCTGTCCAAGGAAATGTTCTTCGCCGAGACGATCGACCTCGATGCGTCGCACCTGATCGAATGGCTGGTGCCGGCGGTGGCGACGATCGCCGCGGCGCTGGCGGTGGCGTACAGCATGCGTTTCATCCATGACGTGTACTTCAACGGACCGCCGGTCGGGCTCACGCGGACACCGCACGAGCCGCCGCGCTGGCTGCGCGTTCCTGTGGAGGTCCTGGTGGTCATCTGCGTCGCCGTGGGTGTTGCTCCCAACTGGACCATCGGGCCCGTGCTGGCGGCGATGGTGAACGGCACATTGGGAATGCAGCCGGAATACAGCCTGGCGCTCTGGCACGGATTCAATGCGCCTCTGCTGATGAGCGCCATTGCGCTGTGTGCGGGCGTGACGGTGTACTTCGGGTTGCAGCGTTACATCAACCTGCATTCGGTGACGCGCCTGCCGGTCTCCGGCAAGCATGTTTTCGATGCGGCCGTCGGGGCACTCGAGACGTTGGCACGCCGCATAGTGACGTGGCTGCCGTCGACAAGCCTGCGCGGCCACCTGGTGTGGATCGTGGCTGCGTCGGTTGCCGCCATGGCGTGGCCGCTGTCGCACTTCGGGTTCGGACAGGCGCCGGCGTTGACGTCCGCCGGCAGCGGAACGTATTCGGTGATCGGAGGACTGTTGTGGCTGCTGGGGGTGGTGGGAGCATTCGCTGCGACCTTCAACTATCGACGCCGACTGACCGCGCTGGTGCTGTTGGGCGCGACCGGGCTCGCGGTGAGCCTCCTGTTCGTGACATTCTCGGCGCCGGATTTGGCGCTGACGCAACTGCTGATCGAGGTCGCGACCATTGCGCTGATGATGATCGTGCTGCACTTCCTTCCGCAGCAGTCGCCCGCGGAACCCGGCAGGGGCCGGCAATGGCGCGACGCGGGCCTGGCCGGCGTCGCGGGCGCCGGCATCGCCTGCGTCGCGCACGCGGTTCTCACGCGACCCTTCGCGTCGATCTCGCCGTTCTACTTGGAGAAGGCGTTGCCCGAGGGCGGCGGAACCAACGTCGTCAATGTGATTCTGGTCGACTTTCGCGGGTTCGACACACTGGGCGAAATCACTGTGCTCGGCGCGGCGGCGCTGCTGGTGTATGCGTTGCTCGCCGCGTTTCACGTCCGCCGCAATCATCGCGCCGCCGACATCATGGACGACTGGAACCCGCTACTGGTGCGCACGGCGACCCGGCTCGTGCTGCCGCTGGCCGCGCTCGTCGCCGCGTTCCTGCTCCTGCGCGGCCACAACCTTCCCGGCGGCGGCTTCATCGCGGGGCTGGTGCTGGCGTGCGCGATCCTGGTCCTTCGTATCGGCGGAGGCGGCAGGCCGATTCTCGACCCCGCGCACCTGCCGTATCAGCCCTGGATCGCCGCAGGTCTGTTGATTGCCGCGATGACCGGCGTGGGCAGCATGTTGCTGGGGTATCCGTTCCTGACCAGCGCCTTTCTGCATCCGGTGCTGCCCGTCGTGGGCGAGATCCCCATCGCCAGCGCGGCATTCTTCGACCTGGGTGTGTTCATTACCGTGGTCGCCGCCACCATGCTGGCGACGATTTCGCCCGGCGTATTGCCGGAGCAATTCGATGGGGAGCCCGAAACATGACGGAATGGCTGTTCGCCTCCGCCATCGGCGTATTCACCGCGTGCGGCATCTGGCTGGTGCTGCGCGCGCGGACATTCGACGTGGTGCTGGGCCTGACGCTGTTCTCCTACGCGATCAACATGTTCATCTTCGCGATGGGCCGCCTGACCTTTCGCGCGCCGGCCTTCGTGGAGCAGGGTGTCCCGGCCGCGCTCGCGTGGTATGCCGATCCCCTGCCGCAGGCGCTGGTACTCACCGCGATCGTGATCGCTTTCGCGATGACCGCGCTGGTGCTCACCCTCGCACTCAAGGGGCGCTTCGTCAACGGCAGCGATACATGCGATGCCGACGATGACGTGGCGATCGAGGAGTCGCTACAGTGATGTACGCCCCCGATCACTGGCTCGTCGTGCCGGTCGTGCTGCCGCTGGTGATGGCCGCGCTGTTGCTGGTAGTCGAACGCCTCCGGCCCGCATGGCAGGCGCCCTTGTCGCTGGTGGCTACGTTGGCCCTGGCCGTGCTGTCGCTCCGGCTGGTGGCATTCGCGGACGCTGACCAGATCGGCGTGTACCTGCTCGGCAACTGGCAGGCGCCCTTCGGCATTGTCCTGGTGCTCGACCGGCTCGCGGCCATGATGCTGGCGTTGACGGCGGTCATTGCGCTTGCGAGCCTGGCCGCCTCGTTACGGCTTGCGGAGCGGGGCGCGCACTTCCATGTCTTCTTCCAGTTGCAGCTGGCCGGGTTGAATGGCGCATTCCTGACGGGCGACGTGTTCAACCTGTTCGTGTTCTTCGAGGTCCTGTTGATCGCTTCCTATGCGCTGCTGCTGCACGGCGCGGGTGGCCGCGCGCTGCGCTCCGGCCTGCACTACGTCGTGATCAATCTCATCGGCGCGTCGCTGTTCCTGGTTGCTGCCAGCCTGCTCTATGGCGTGGCCGGCACGCTGAATTTCGCCGACCTTGCCGTCAAGTTGCCGGCGCTGCCGGAATGGGACGCGGGGCTGGCGCGCGCCGCCGCGCTGTTGCTGCTGGCCGTGTTCGGCGTGAAGGCCGCCGTCCTTCCGCTGGGTTTCTGGCTGCCGGAAACGTACGCCGTGGCTCCGGGTCCGATCGCGGCTCTGTTCGCGATCATGACCAAGGTCGGCATTTACGCCATCGTTCGCGTCTCCTTTACCGTGTTCGGAGGCGATGGATGGATGGCCGGCTGGGGCGAGCCAGCGCTGTTCGCGCTGGGCGTGGCGACCATCGTCTTCGGCGCGCTGGGCGCACTGGCCACGCGCCGCCTGATCGCGTTGGTGGCGTACCTCGTGCTGATCTCCTCCGGCACGCTGATCGCCGCGTGCACGCTGGGCGGGGAAGCGCTGGGCGGCGCGCTGTACTACCTGGTGCACACGACACTGGCGGTGGCAGCACTGTTCCTCGTCGCCCACGCGATCGCGGGCCAGCGCGGGCTGCGTGGCGACCGCTTCGGCTATGGGCCGCAGCTGCTTCAGCCGACGTTGCTGGGCATCGCATTTCTCGTCGCCGCCGTCGCCGCGTCCGGACTGCCGCCATTGTCGGGTTTCATCGGCAAGGTGCTCATGCTGCAAGGGTCCGTCAATGCGCCCCTCGCGGCGTGGTTCTGGGCCTCAATTCTCGGCAGCGGGCTGATCGCCACGTTCGCCCTTGCACGCGCGGGCGGCAGCATGTTCTGGAAATCGCGCGGTGACGTCGTCGGGTTGCCGATGCCTCTAGGCGAAAGGGTCGCGCTCACGCTGCTTGCGGTCGCGGGCGCCATCTGGATGGTGGACGCCGGGGGCGCCACGCGATTCACCGCCGCGACAGCGCAGCAATTGGCGCAGCCGGGCTTGTATGCCGACGCCGTGCTGCGACACGTGCCGGTGCCGCCGCATGCGGCGCGGGGGGCGCCATGAAGCGACTATTGCCGCATCCGCTGTTGTCGTCGGCGTTGTGGTTCGGTTGGCTTGCGCTCAACAACTCCATCGCGCCCGCGCATATTCTGCTTGGCGCGATGCTGGCCTGGGTACTGCCGTTGACCGGCCTGCACCTGACGGACGGCACATGGCCGCGTCTGCGGTCGCATCGCTTCCTAGTCGCGCTCAGGCTCGGGTTGCGCATCCTTGTGGACATCGTGGTGTCGAGTGCCGAAGTCACGCGGCGTGTCTTTGGCCCGGAGTCGGCCATCCGGCCCGGGTTCGTGCGCGTTCCGATCGATCTCAAGGACGAGTGGGCGATCACAGCGCTGGCCGGCATCGTCACGCTGACCCCGGGCACGCTGACCGCCGACGTCGCGCTGGACCGCTCCTATCTGCTGGTTCACGCCCTTCACGTCGACGACGCCGCGGCGATCATTGCCGCGATCAAGACGCGCTACGAAACGCCGATCAAGGAGATCTTCGAATGACCGTTGCCATCCTGCCCTGGATCGAAGTCGCGTTCGCGCTTGCGCTGCTGTGCAGCGCGTATCGCCTGCTGCGCGGGCCGTCGCTTCCCGATCGCATCCTCGCCCTGGATACGCTGTACGTGAACACGCTTGCGCTGGTGGTTCTCTTTGGCATCAGGTACGACACGCAGGTGCTGTTCGAGGCGGCGCTGGTCCTGGCGCTCCTGGGTTTCATCGCTACCGTGGCGCTGTCCAAGTACGTGACTCGCGGCGACATCATCGGATGACCACGCTCGACAATATGCCGTTGTGGGCCGATGCGTTGATCGCGGCGATGCTGCTGGTGAGCGCCTTCACTGCGTTGACGGGCTCGTTCGCCCTGGTCAAGTTCTCCGACTTCTACAAGCGCCTGCACGGCCCGACCAAGGCGACGACATTGGGCGTTGGCGGCGTGCTGATCGCCTCGACGGTGTATTTCAGCGTGCGCGGCCCCGGCCTTTCCGTGCACGAGATCCTGATCGCGGTGTTCATGTTCCTCACTGCGCCGATCTCCGCGCACTTGCTGGTGAAGGCGGCGATGCATCTGGCGCGCGTTGAACAGGGTCCTCCGAGCTAGGGCGACTTCCCGCGGTGGCCGTGGCGTGGGCGATACGTTCGAGCGCGAAGTCGACGGTCTGCTGTAGCGTCCACGAGGACCCCTGCTGATGAGCGTCGGCAGTCGCCGCGTCGCCGAGCAAGGCGGCGGCAGCGCTTTCATCCCGCTCGTGCACCGCGCGATCCATAGGCGGCCAGTGGAACTTGAACCTGAGACGCGCCGCATTGCAGGCGGCACGCACCCGCGTTGCCGCCGCGGCGTCGCCCCGCATCTGCAGCGCCTCGGCAGCCATGTCCAGCGCGAGCAGCGTTTCCTCCTTTTGCGCCAGCCGCTGCAACCGTTCGAGGCCTTGCGCCAGGCACGTCCACCCCGTGTCTCCGTCCGTGACAGCGATATCGGTTCGCCCCAGCAGCATCGTGATCTTGGCCTGCTGCATCACGTCACCGGTGCGCAACGCCAGTGCGTGCGCGGACACGAAGCGTTCCCGCGCGGTGGCCAGCGCACCCTCGCGCAAGTCGAGTTGCCCCAGCATTTCGTGGGCGTAGACGCTCGCCGTTCCCTCGCCGCTCTCGGCCAGGACGTCCAGCGCGGCGAGCAGACCGGAACGTGCCGCGGCGGCGTCGCCTCGCAACATGTCGACGTTGGCGAGATTGACGAGGCAGATCGCCTGCGGCGCCTTGGCGCCCAGGGTACGGCTGATGGCCAGCGCTTGTTCGTGGCAGACGCGGGCCTCGGCAAAGGCACCGCTCGATTGCAGCACCACGCCCAGCATGATCAGGACCGACGATTCCTCGCTCACGCGGCCCAGCGATCGATACAGCGCAAGACTCGCTTCGCCCATGGCGCGTGCTTCGTCGTTGTCGCCCTGGAAACTCGCGAGGATGCCGGCCTCCAGCGTGGCGCCGGCATGGGCGCGAGGAAAGCGGGCCGCGTCCGGGTGTGCCAGTGCCTCACGCAGGTAGGCGCGGCCTTCGGTGGCATGGCCCTGAAAGCGCCAGAACGCCGCCAGCTTGACGCCAATGCGCAGCGCCGCGTCGGTGTCGCCTCCCTGACCGTTCAGCCACGCCATCGCCGCGCGCAGGTTGTCGTGCTCCGCGGTCAGGCGCGCGCACCAATAGGGCTTCCTGAGCCCGCGAATCTCCTCGTCGGCGCGCTCGGCGAGGCCGAGAAAATAGGCGGCGTGGCGGCGTGCGGTTTCCGTAGCGAGGCCTGAATTGTCCAGCTTGCCGAGCGCGAACGCCCGGATGGTCTCGAGCATGCGATAGCGGCCGGGCAGTGCCATGGCTTCGCCGGTCGCAGCGATGGGGCTTCCATTGCTGCCGGCTGCGGCCCGATCGGAATCGGCAATGGACATCACCAGCGACTTGTCGACCAGGCCCATCAGCGTGCCGACGACGTCGTCGCCTTCGGCCAACGCCGGGCCGCAAACCCCTTGCGCGCCGTCGAGATCGAAGCCGCCGGTGAAAATGGCCAGACACTCGAACAATGTCCGCTCGCCGTCGTTCAGCAGTTGGTGCGACCAGTCCACCATGGCCGCCAACGTCTGGTGCCGCGGCATGGCTGTGCGAGTTCCGCTGCCAAGGAGCCGGAAGCGGTCGCTCAGGCGTTGCGCGATGTGCTCAATGGACAACGAGCGGACGCGTGCGGCGGCGAGTTCCAGCGCCAACGGGATTCCGTCCAGCTCGCGGCATATCGTGACGACACTGGCCAGATTGCGCGCGTTGAGCTCGAACGACGGTTGCTGTTCGCGCGCGCGATCGAGGAAGAGCGCAACGCCCGGATAGTGATGCACGGCGTCGAGGCCGCGTTCGTCGTCTGGGGGAACGGGCAGGGGCTGGAGCTGGTACAGGCACTCGCCGGCAATGCGGAGCACTTCGCGGCTGGTGGCGAGGATCCGCAGCCCGGCCGCGCCGCGCAGCAGCGCGTCCGCCAGCGACGCGCAGGCATCGGCGATTTGTTCGCAGTTGTCAAGGATCAGCAATGCGCGGCGCTCGGCAACGAACTCCACGATCGCGGCCACGGTGGAAACGCCGTCCCGCTCGGCCACGCCGAGCACCTGTGCCACGCTCCGGGCGACGAGTGGACCCGCGGATAGCGATGCCAGTTCGACGAACCACACGCCGTCCGGGTAATCGTCGAGCACATCGGCGGCGAGCTGCAGCGCGAGACGAGTTTTGCCGATGCCACCCGGTCCGGCTAGCGTCAGCAATCTATGCCGATGCAGCAGTTCGCGCAGCTCGGCGATTGCCGCACGCCTGCCGACGAACGAACTCGCCTGCTGCGGAAGATTGTTCGGTGTCGAATCGAGGGAGCGCAGCGGAGGAAATTGTTCCTGCAGCCGCGGGTTCAGCAGCTGATAGACACCTTCGGGCTGCGCAAGATCGCGCAAGCGCACCCGTCCCAATTCGCGCAGGTGGACGTCCGCGGGCAGCCGCCCCCGGACCAGCACGGCGACGGCCTCCGAGAGCAGGACTTGGCCGCCGTGCGCGGCGCTCATGATTCTTGCGGCGCGGTTGACGGCGCCGCCATAGTAGTCGCCGTCGCGTGCCTGCGCGCCTCCGACATGGATGCCGCAGCGCGCGCGCAACGGCAGTGCAACCTCGTGCGCGAGCGTCGCCAGTTCCAGCATGAATTGCCCGCTTGCAGCGACCGCGTCAACCGGATCGTCGAACACCGCGTGGACGCCGTCGCCGGTTGTCTTGACGACCTGGCCTCCGCACCTCGAGATGACTCGTCGCGCGAGTGAATCGTGGCGATCCAGCGCGTCCTGCATGCGCAGCGGTTCGCACTCCCACAGCCGCGTGCTTCCCTCGAGGTCGGTGAACAGGTGCGTTACGGGCCGTTGGATCGCCACCATCCGCTGTCCCGATTCGACTCCCTCGAGGCCCGACCGGGCCGCTACTTCGGCGGCTTCGGCGGCACGTGCGCGTCGTACGCGGCCTGCATCTGCTTCAATTTGAGCACGCCGTACGCGAACGTGATCCCCATGCCGATGACCAGTACGCCCGTCAGTGCCCGCTCCAAGTGGTACGACGCTTCCCGGTTGGCGACATAGCTGGCCACGATCAGGCCGAGGATGGCGATGTTGATGATCCAGTTCACGGCCCGCGGCACGACATAGTGCAGCGTGCCGAAGCCGGCGAGCTGGTACAGCATGAAGGGAAGGATCGCCACCATCGGCAGCAGTTCGGAAGCGCCAAGCGAAACGTCGACGGCGCCGGGCGCCTTCGCGTGGAGCAGCGTGCTGTTGGCAAGTTCATGGAACAGCGTCGGCACCGCCGCCAGGAACGGGACGACGGCGAGCAGCTCCAGTACCAGCGCGCCGCTCCATGTGCCGATTTGGGATGAATTGTCGGCGCCGGCTCCGGTCGACTGCGTGCCGATATAGAGTCCGCCTACGATGGCCGCCGCACTGGCCAGCATCAGCAATTCGACCGTAATGCCGAAGCTGGCCGGTTCACCTGCCTTGATCAACAGCAGGGCCAGGAAACCGGGCGTGTAAAACATCACGCGCACCAGGCGCGCCCAGACCCGCGCGTCGCGTTCCGGAGGCAGGATGGGCAGCGCGAGTCCGTCCGATCCGATCTTGGGTCTGTCTTTGGACATCTGAAACTCCGTTGGTCAGGAAACGTCGATCATTATCGTCCATCGCTTCGCCGCCTGCGCGAAGGCGAGACATCCCGTTAGGCGTTGCCGCCAGGTTACTTCAATGCCGTGAGTACTCTTTCCCGCGTAAAGGGGACGGTCGTCATGCGGGCGCCAACGGCGTCGAACACGGCGTTGGCGAGCGCGGCCGGCACGGGCGTCGCGGATGCTTCTCCGGCCCCGAGGGGCGGATCGTTGGGCCGGCTCACGATGTCGATCGCAATCTCCGGCGCGTCCGGAAAGCGAAGGATCGGATAGCTTGTCCAGTTCACGCTCGTCACGCGCGAGCGGTCGAACGCAACCTCTTCGTAAAGCGTGCGTGACAGCGTCTGCAGGATGTTGCCTTCGATCTGCGCCTTCAGCCCGTCCGGATTGATGACCAGCCCGCAGTCGTGCGCGCAGGCGACGCGGCGTACTTTGATCGCACCTGAGGCGCGGTCCACATCGACCTCCATCGCCATCGCAACATAGCTTTCGTTGTGCTTGTAATGCATGTAGGCGAATCCGCGCCCTCCCGCGGTGGCAGACGACGAAGGCGATGGTCGTGACTGCCAGCCAATCAGCGCCGCCGCGCGCCGGATCACCTCGACGCCGCGCGGGTCGGACAGCGCCTGCAGCCGGAATTCGACCGCATCGCGCTTTGCCGCGACCGCGAGCATGTCGGTAAAGCTCTCGACGGCAAAGCAGTTGGCCACCTTGCCCGGAGCGCGGATGTTCGAAGGCCGAAGCGGCGACGAGGCGAGCCAGTGGACGACGACCTCCTGGTGCGGCACTGCGTAGGGCGGGTCGCCGTTCTGGCTGATGAGGCCCGTCGTGATGCCGGGCGTTTGCGCGATGCCGGCAGCGTCGAGCGCTAGCAGCGGCATGTTGGGCAGGCTCGCCGTGGCCTTGGGAATCCACATGTCGGTGCGCCACGCCGAGATCTTCCCGGCATCGTCCACCGCGCCTTCCAGCGCCAGCAACTGTGGTGGTCCCTTCGGATCCCAGCCCAGTTCGTCCTCGCGCGACCACTGCACGCGCACTGGCCGGCCGACCGCCTTCGACAGCAGCGCCGCGTCCGCCGCCGCGTCGTCGTGGCCGTTCATCCCGTAGCAGCCGGAACCATCGAGGTAGATCACGCGCACGGATTCCTTCGGCAACGCCAGTGCGCGCGAAATCGTTTCGCGAAAGCGGTGCGTCGCCTGCGAAGCGGACCAGACCGTTGCCTTGCCTTCGCGCACGTCAGCGACCGCGCAGGAGGGTCCCATCGAGCCGTGCGATTGCATCGGCCAGTAGAACTCTGCCGTGACTTTCGCAGCGCCGGCGAGCGCGGCTGCGGCATCGCCTTTCTTAACCAGTGTCTCGTCCGACGCGAACGGACCGGCGCGTAACCGGCCGCGAACCGCGTCGGCCCCGATCAGCGGCGCGGAATCGGACCAGCGCGCCTTCAACGACTTGGCTGCTGCCATCGCATCCCATTCGCTTGCGGCGACGACGCCGACAAAGTCATTGATGCGCACGACACGTGCGCCTGGGATGTCTTTGATCGACGCTTCGTCGACGGCGAGGAGCTTCGCGCCCACGGCCGGCGGCCGCACGACACGTCCATGCAGCATGCCGTCGACTTTCAAGTCGTGGACGTAGACATGACGTCCGGTGACCTTGCCGGGAATGTCGGGCCGCGCGATGGATTTGCCGACGACCGTGTACGACGCGGGGTCGCGCAGCTTCGCCTTGGGATCGACGTTGACGTCGAGACGCTTGTCGCCGACCAGCTGGCCGAAGCGGATGCCTGCTCCACCGGACTTGAGCCGCACCTCGCCGTCGACGGTGTCGAATTCGGCGGCCGGCGTGTTCCCGCGGGCCGCCACCATTGCGATCAGCGTCTCGCGTGCCGTGGCGGCAGCCTGCCGGATCTGGACGCCGCCGCGCATGATGCCGCTGCTGCCGGCAGTCGGCCCCTGGTCGGGAGTTAGCGCGGTGTCGCCCTCGATCATGACGATGCGCTCCACGCCAATGCCGAGTTCCTCGGCTGCCATCTGCGGGATGGCGATGCGTAATCCCTGGCCTAAGTCGACCTTGCCCGAGAAGATCGTCACGGTGCCGTCGGAGTTGATCGAAATGAACCCGTCGACCGCGTTCGTGTCGAGCGACTTGCCGATCGCGGCGTCGGCACCCGGCTGCCGCTGCGCAAATGCGATCGCGGGAAGGGAAAAGCCAACGACGAGCGCGCCGCCGGCCTGCAGGAATTCGCGACGGGAGGGGGAAGGGACCTGGTTCATGCCGCCGACTTCCCGGAAGCGCGCAACATCGCGCGCAGGATCCGCTCGTGCGTGCCGCAACGGCACAGGTTGCCGGCCAGCGCCTGTTGCGCATCCTCGCGCGTGATCGCGGGCTTGCGCGCGAGCAGCGCGGCGCCGGTCATCACCATTCCGGCCACGCAATAGCCGCACTGCGCCGCTTGCTCCGTGACGAAGGCGGCCTGCAGTGGATGCGGCTTGGTCGGTGTGCCCAAACCCTCGATGGTAGTCACCTTCTTGCCGGAAAGCCGGGATACGGGCAACTGGCAGGAGCGGACGGCCTCGCCGTCGACGATGACGGTGCACGCTCCGCATTGTCCCAGGCCACAACCGTACTTGGCGCCGGTTAGTTCCAACTGGTTGCGCAACACGTAGAGCAGCGGCTCGCTGGAATCGCGGACGACAACGGTCCGGGTCTCCCCGTTGACATTGAGTTTGAGCGTGGGCATGGCGCTTCCCGCTTCGGGCATGGTCAGGGAAAATCATCGCACTGGCCCCCGCGCTTGTCCATCTGCGCGACAGGTGCCGTCGATCCGCCGACTTGGCCAATCCGTCTGACTAACCGCAGGCGAATTTGGTATTCTGGGGTTCGGCATGACGCGAGGCTCGGGGGGAGCAAATACGATGAATTCACTGACGCATTGCCGGATTACCATTGCGTTGGCCCTCTTCTGCGGTTGGGCTGTGGCGGCAAATGCCGCCGACATCGGCCAGGTCAAGATCGCAAAGGGCCAGGTCACGATCGAGCGGCAGGGAACAACGCTGCCAGCGACGGTCGGCGCCCGGCTTCAGGTGGCGGACACGGTCAGAACCGGCGCGGACGGTTCGGTTGGTATCACTATGGACGACGATTCGCTGCTGTCCGCCGGGCCCAACAGCGCGCTGTCGCTCGATCGCTACGCGTTCGATTCCACGACCAATCAAGGGCGCCTCGACACGTCGCTCAACAAAGGCACGCTCTCGGTGATCTCGGGCCGCATCGCCAAGCAATCTCCGGACGCTATGACCGTGCGCACGCCCACCGCGATTCTTGGCGTGCGCGGCACGGAATTCGTGGTGAGCGCCGAATGACCGATTCGCTGCGGTGGCTGCGCGCAGTAGCCGCGATCAGTGGGCTGTGCGTGGTTCTCGGTGGCTGCGCCAGCAGCGGTACCGTTGTGCTGTTGCCGGAAAAGGATGGCAGGCAGACGGCCGTGTCGGTCAAGCAGGGCGACAGGGAAGTGATCCTCGACCAGCCCTACGCGGCCGCACGAACGACGCAGCTCGGCCCGCGCGCCTACGCGGCGAGTCCGCAGGATGTCGACGCGCAGTTCGGTCCTGCACTCGCCGCGCGGCCGGCGCGCGCGGTATCCTTCACCCTCTACTTCGTCGAAGGCAAGGACGAGTTCACCGATCAGTCCAAGCAGGTCGTGTCTGGAATCCTGACCGAAATAGCGAAACGACCCGTTCCGGACATCCTGGTCATCGGGCACACCGATACGGTCGGCAGCGATCAGGCCAACGACGTTCTCGGACAGCAGCGCGCCGAAATTGTCCGCGTGGCGTTGATCAAGCTTGGCATTGTCCCCGACGACATTCGTGCGCTGTCGCGCGGCAAGCGCAGCCTGGCCGTGCAGACGCCCAACGGGGTGGCCGAGCCGCTCAATCGGCGCGTCGAAATCATTGTGCGCTGAGCAATCCGCGTCGTCGTGCGAACCGCTACTGCGCCGGCCCTAACCAACGCAGCGCCAGCACCGTAACGTCGTCGGCGGCATCGGCTTTGCCGACAAACTCTCGAACTTCGGCACTGACGGCGTCGACCACAGCGCGTGCCGTCGCGCTGCGGGTCCGCAGTTGTGCGAGCACACGCCGAAAGCGTTCGCTGCCATAGCGTTCGCCCGCCGCGTTTTGCGCGTCCGCCACGCCGTCGGTCACGACGCAGAGCAGTTCGCCGGGTTGCATCGAGTAATTCCCGGCAACGTAGGCGAAACCCTCGACGGTGCACAGCGGCGGACCGGCGCCCTGATCGAGGCGCCGCAAGTCCGGCTGCGATGCCGAGAGCACAAAGGGGTTGTCGTGACCGGCGTTGCAATACGTCAGTACGCCGGAAGCGAGGTCGACGATTCCTGCGATCGCGGTGACGAAATACATTTCCGGGTTGTCGCGGGAGATTTCCGAATTGGCAGCGCGCATCAGTTCGCCGACCGACGCGTCGGGCCGCATCAGCGTCGCGCTCTTGTACAGCGACTTGCTGATCGCCATGAACAGGCTGGCCGACAGGCCCTTGCCAGCGACATCGCCGACCAGGAAGAACACGCGATCAGCGTCCAGGCGAAAGAAATCGTAGAGGTCGCCGCCGACCTCGCGCGCAGGCAGCATCGTCGCGGCGAGGTCGATGCGCTTTTCGTCCTGCAACGAGTCCGCGCGCGGCAGGATGCCGGTCTGGATGCGTTGCGCTGCTTCGAGCTCCCCGGAGATGTAGGCCGCCTCGACCTTTTGCGCCTGCACGACAAGTTCCAGCGACTTTCTGCGCCGGGCGGCATCGGCGAGTGTCAGCACGAGGAGCACGCTGAACAGGATCAGCAGCCCCAAGCCGCTGGTTGCCGCGTCGTAGAGCTCCCGCCTCGAGTGGAACAGAGCGAATGCCGCCGAGGCCGGCAAAACGACGCATGCGGTGGCGAGCAGAGCGGCATTGCGCGGCTTCCATCGGGGCGTGGCCCAGATGAGAAGCAGGCCGAGCAGTACGAACAGCGCGAGCTCGACCCATTGTGCCCAGGCAGGCCGCATCAGCCAAGTATGGTCGAACAGGTTTTCAAGGAGCTGCGCGTGGATCTCGCTTCCGGGCATCGACTCGCCCAGCGGCGTGTTCTGGTAATCGGTCAACGCCAGGCCGGTCACGCCGACCAGGACGAGCTTTCCCTGCAGGCTCTGAGGGTCTACCCGGCCACTGAGAACGTCGAGCGCCGAGACGGAACGTCTGGGGTCGTGCGGCGAGTAGTAGATCCGGACCGATCCATCTTCCTCTGTCGGCGCCGTGAAGTTCCCGATGGAAACCGCGCGCACCGACCGCCCTGCCACCCGCAAGCGAAGCGCCGAGGCGTGCAATGCCACGCGCAGCATTTCGACAGACAGCGCGGGCGCGAGTGTGCCGTCGATGCTGGCGACGAGCGGAATGCGCCGGATCACACCCTTCGCCGGATCATTGAGCGACACGAGCCCGTGGCCTGTTGCCGCGCGATCGAGTTCGTCGATGCTGGGGAGTGCGCCGCGAAATTGACCGATGTTGGGCGCGGCGCTCGCAATTCCCTCGCGCCTGTCCTCATCCGCGACCATGAACGGCGGCGCGCGCAGCGTCCTGCGTGTCTTGTCGGGCGCCCCGATGAGCCCCAGGACGACCGGTCCGGCGCCGATGGCCGAAGCCAGCTCGGTGTCATTCGACGGCAGTGAGGATAGCCGTTCGGCGAGGACCGGATCCTGCTGCCGCGCGCGCTGAAGCAACTGGTGCGGTGACAGCCGGTCCGCGTCCGGCATCAGGATATCGACGCCGATGACCGATGGCTGGTACTTCTCGATGTCGCGAATCAATTGGGCCAACATCGTTCGTGGCCACGGCCACTGGCCCAGCGCCTTGAGGCTGTCGTCGTCGATCTCGACGACCACCGCCGGCATAGATTGAACCGTGCGGGGCTCGATTCGCTGGAACGTGTCGAACCAATACGACTGCAGGCGCGCGTTCCAATCTTGGGCCATGCCCACGAAAGGAGTCAGCAGCGCCAGCGTCAATGATCCGACGAGCCAGATCCGGCGAAACCCGGGCGTTCGCGATTCGGACGCTACCGCTTCGCTCACAACGCGATTTCCATCCCGTCATATGCCGCGGTGACGAGCAGCGGCCGGCCCGAGCGCGTGATTTCCTCGTAGCGCCGCGTTTCCGTCAACAGGCGATCGATGGCGGCGTCGCCGTGGATCGGCTCATGGTGGAAGAGACACAGTTGCCTGACGCGGGCCAACTGGCACAACTCGACACCCACGATGTTGCTGGAGTGGCCCCAGTCGGCCTTGATCGAGATCGCATCGGCCAGCGAATACATGGCGTCGAAGATGACCAGGTCGGCATCGCGAAAGAAGTTGACGTAGACGCTCGTCTCCTTCGCATCCTCGAGCGCGTGTTCGGAATCTGTCGTGTAGACGACGGTCCGGCCGTCCGCGGCGAAACGATAGCCATACGAGTCGCCGGAATGCCGTTGCAGCATGATGCTGACCTGCATGCCGGCAATGTCGTATTGCCGGCCCGGCTGAAGGCGAACGAATTCGAAATCCGCAGCCAGCGTCCCGAAATCCACGGGGAACGACGGTGCCGCCTGCTGACGGCGGAACGCCACTTCCATTTCTTCGTGACCACCGTAGATCCGTATGCGATTGCCGGGGATGTACGCCGGCGTAAAAAAGGGGAAGCCCATTATGTGGTCCCAGTGCACGTGGGACATGAAGATGTGATACGTCTGCGGCGACTTGGGCCCGTGGCGCGCGAGCGCCTTCTGGCCGAACGGCCGCACGCCCGTGCCGAGGTCGCACAGCACATACTCGGTGCCGCCGGTGTCAATCTCCACGCAGGGGCTGTGTCCGCCATAGGTGCCGGAAACGGTCAGGCCGAGACTGTCGACGAAAGCGTTCAGGTCGTCGTCCGAAGCAAATGTTCGTCCGGACGCCGCGCGCACCGCCTGGAGGACCTTGTCGCGGACTCCGGAGGCGGTCAGCGCAACCGGCAGGGAACCCCGCGTGCCCCAGAACCGGATGCGCTTCAACGGGCCGCCGCGTCGTAGGCTGCCAGCGCAGGTGCGGAATACTGCTCGAGGGCCGTGCGCACGTCGGGAAAGATTTCCAGCACGTGATTGAAGCGGGCGATCGCGAAGATTTCCGTAACGACCGGCTGCAGCGCCGCAATCGCCATTTTTCCGTTGACTGCGCGCAGCTCTTTGGCCGCGAGCAGCAGGACGCGCAGTCCCATGCTGCTGATGTAGGTGACTCGCGAAAAGTCGAGAACGATCGAGCCCTTGGCGAGGACGGCTGCGTCGAGCGTCGGCGCGAGCGCCAGCCTCAGCGCGTCAGCATTCGGATGGTCGATCTGGCCGACGGGGACGGCCACGAAAACGTCGACAAGTCGCTGGCTGGAGAATTCCACGGCGTCTCCGAGCTGTTTTCTGTTGATCGAGAATGCCGACTTGTGGGGCGCCGCAGGGAGCGAACCGCCGACAAGGCGAGATGGTCTCCGCGCGCGGACCAAGTATAGCCTAGCGGGTAGTCACTGCTCAAAGGTGGCGAGCGTCGTTCCGGGGCTTTTCCTGCGTAGATCCATTCAGGAACGGGGATAGCCGGGCATGTCGAATTGCACCGCGCGCAGGGAGTCGAGCAGCGTGCTGGCCGTTCCCTCGTCGAGGGCGGTCAGCGGCGGGCGCACGGCCCGCCAGTCCGGTGCGCGCGCGAACTCCGAAACCACGCGCTTCATGGCGGGAATCATCGGCAGCGCCTGGAATAGCGAGCGGACGACGTCGGCGTAGGCCTGCAGGAGCGCGCCCTGCGCGTTGCTCCAGTTCGTGTACACCGCGTGGATGCCGGCCGGGTTCATGTTCACGGTCGCGCTGATGCAACCTGCACCACCGATGGCCAGCGCTTTCGACAGCAGCGATTCGCTGGCGGGAAACACGTCGAAGCCGCCGCGCGAAAACATGTCGATCATCGCCTTCGAGTTGTTCCAGTCGCCCGAAGAGTCCTTGGCGCCGGCAACGGCCTTCGGGTAGCGCTTCAGCAGCCGTTCGATCAATCCGAGCGTGATGGGTACATGCGTGAATTGGGGTATGTGATACAGATAGATGGCCAGGCGTTCGTCGCCGACGCGCTCGATCACCTCCGAGTAGTACGCGAACACGCCGTCGTCGGAAACATTCTTGTAATAGAACGGCGGCACCATCAGCACGCCCGCCGCGTCGTTTTGCACGGCGTGCCGCGTCAATGTCACGGCGTCGCTGAGCGAGCAGGCGCCCGTGCCGGGCATCAGCTTCGCAGCCGGGATTCCGGCTTCCAGAAGCGCGTCGGTCAACGCCAGGCGTTCGGCGACGGACAGCGAAGCCGCTTCCGAATTGGTGCCGAAGATGGCCAGAGCGGCGCGGTTTTCGACGAGCCAGCGGCAATGCGCGATGAACCGTCCGACGTCGGGCTCGAGACCTGCGTTGAACGGCGTGAGGACAGGCGCCAGGACGCCTTTGAGTCGTGCGGTCATGGGCTTACTCCCGTCTGCGTGTCGCCCCGGCATGGACGGTCAGCGTTCCGGGACCTTGCCCACAATGACCGGTGCGCGCAGGAAATCGAAGTCCACCCCTTGGTCGGCCTGCGTCACGGTGTCGAGAAACAGCTTGAGGAAACCGCGATCGGCGTCCGGCGGTGTCGCCGGATTCTCGCTTGCGCGCCGAAGCATTTCGTCCGCGGAGACGCGCAGCGAAATTTCGCGCTTGGCGACGCTCAAGGCAATGACGTCGCCGTTGCGCACGTGCGCGAGCGGACCGCCCACCGCCGCCTCGGGCGTGACGTGCAGCACGATCGTGCCGAACGCCGTTCCGCTCATGCGTCCGTCGGAAATGCGCACGATGTCCTTGACGCCTCTCTGCGCGAGCTTGCGTGGGATGGGAATGTAACCGGCCTCCGGCATGCCGGGCGCGCCCTTGGGCCCGATGTTCTTCAGCACGAGGATGTCGTCGGCGGTGACGTCGAGACCATCGCTGTCGATGCGTTCGGCCAGGTCCTGCAAGTCTTCGAAGACGACCGCGCGCCCCTCGTGTTCCATGAGTCGCGTATCCGCGGCGGATTGCTTGATGATCGCTCCTCCCGGCGCAAGATTGCCGCGCAACACGGCGATGCTACCCTCTCGGAATATCGGATCCGCAATGCTGCGCACGACGTCCTGCGCGAAGCCCGGCCCGGCGCGTTCGATCTCCTCCCCGAGCGTGCGCCCGGTAACCGTCAGTGCCTCCAGGCGTAGCAGCGGCTTCAATTCGCGCAGCAGCGTCGCCATGCCGCCGGCACTGTGGAAGTCCTCCATGTAGTGCTGGCCCGACGGCTTGAGATCCAGCAACACCGGCGTTTCGCGTCCCATGCGGTCCAGCGCGTCCAGGTCGACCTCAAGCCCAACGCGGCCCGCGATCGCGGTCAGGTGGACGATGCCGTTGGTGGAACCGCCGATGGCGAGGAGCACTCGCATCGCGTTTTCGAATGCCGCAGGCGTCAATATTCTGTCGATCGTCAGCTTGTCGCGTGCGAGCTGCACCGCTTGCGCGCCGGTCTGCTCGGCGATCCGGATGCGATCGGCGGTGACGGCGGGTGGCGATGCGCCCCCAGGCATCGTCATGCCGAGCGCCTCGGCAATGCATGCCATCGTGCTCGCCGTGCCCATGACAGAGCAGGTGCCCACGCTCGCGACCAGCTGGTTGTTCACTGCCGCGGTTTCGTCCGCGTCTATTTCTCCGGCGCGAAACCGGCCCCAGTAGCGACGGCAATCGGTGCATGCGCCGACGCGCTCGCCGCGATGCGCGCCGGTGAGCATGGATCCCGTGACCAGCTGGATGGATGGAATGCCTGCCGATGCGGCGCCCATCAGTTGCGCCGGCACGGTCTTGTCGCAGCCGCCGATCAACACCACGGCGTCCATTGGCTGTGCGCGGATCATTTCCTCCGTGTCGATGGACATGAGGTTGCGCAGGTACATGCTGGTCGGCGCCGCAAAGCTCTCGTGAAGGGAGATCGTGGGAAACGTCATCGGCAAACCACCTGCAAGCATGACGCCGCGCTTCACCGCCTCGACGAGCTGGGGAGCGTTGCCGTGGCACGGGTTGTAGGCGCTGCCGGTGTCGGCGATGCCGATCACGGGCCGGTCCAGGGCTGCATCGCTGTAGCCGGCGCCCTTGATGAATGCCTTGCGCAGGAACAGCGAAAAATCCTGGTCACCGTAGCTGGTGAGACCCTTGCGCATTCCGCCCGGCTCGGTCGCGCCAGGCGGACGGGGTTTGTCGTTCGATCGTTTCGGCATGGACGTGGTTCGCGATGGATGAAGCGGATATTACGCGTCCGCGCCCGTAGCGGCTTTGGCCCGTCGCAGAAGCGGAGATATAATTTTCGCTCGCATGAATTCACCTGACTCGGAGGCACCGCGATGGAACGACGGAAGGCGAGTGATTTTCCTGCAGAGGTCCTCAAGCTTTTCGATGGCTACGTTCACGGTGCGATCAGCCGCAGGGATTTTCTGGACAGGGCTTCGAAATATGCGATCGGCGGCTTCACGGCCGCGGCCATGCTGGAAAGCCTGCGCCCGAACTTTGCGTTTGCCCAGCAGGTCGCCAAGGATGACGCGCGGATCAAGACCGAGTATCTGAGCTATCCGTCGCCGCAGGGTTCGGGGACGATGCGCGGCTATTTCGCGCGCCCCGCGAATCCCGCCGGCAAATTGCCCGGCGTCGTCGTCATCCACGAGAACCGCGGTCTCAATCCCTACATTGAAGATGTCACGCGGCGGTTGGCGGTGGCGAATTTCCTTGCATTCGCACCGGACGCGCTCACGCCGCTTGGCGGATATCCGGGCGACGAAGAAAAGGGCTTGCAGCTTTTCGGCCAGCTCGATCCGGCCAAGCGCGGCGAAGACCTCCTCGCCGCCTACGCGTTCCTGAAGTCCCGCCCGGAATGCACCGGCAAGGTCGGCGCGGTAGGTTTCTGTTTTGGCGGCAGCACCGTCAACATGTTTGCGGTTCGCCTGCCCGATCTCGCGGCCGCGGTGCCGTTCTATGGTGGCCAGCCCAACGCCGCCGATGTTGCCAAGATCAAGGCACCGTTATTAATCCACTACGCAGGACTCGACGAACGGATCAACGCCGGCTGGCCCGCGTACGAGGCAGCGCTCAAGGCCAATGGCGCCAGGTACGAGATGTTCATGTACGCCAACACCAATCACGGCTTTCACAACGACAGCACGCCGCGCTATGACGAGGCCGCGGCCAAGCTTGCGTGGTCGCGCACGATCGCGTTCTTCGACAAGAATTTGAGGAGCTAAGGAACCGATTCAGCGCGCGCTGAAGAGCGCGTTCAGTTCCTGCCCGGACGCAGCATCGCGGAAAGCCTCGAAGCGGCCTTCCTTGGCGATGAGCGTGGCGGCACGCATGAACCCGCCCCAGGCCGATCGCGCAAGTGCACCGCCGACGCTGACCCGGCGCACGCCCAGCGCGGCAATGTCCTGCAGTGTCAGGTCGCCTGCCGATCCAACAAGCAGGTTCAACGGCTTGGGGGCGACGGCCGCGACAACCGACGCGATGTCCTCGCGCGTGCGGATGCCGGGCGCGTACAGGCAGTCGGCGCCCGCGTTTGCGTAGGCTTGCAAACGCACGATCGTCTCCTGGAGATCCGGCCGGCCGACCAGAAAGCATTCGGCGCGACCCACCAGCAACGTGTCCCCGCCCGCGCGGTCGATGGCTTGGCGCGCCGCGCGGATTCTCTCGACCGCGGTGTCGACATCGAAGAGGGGATCATCGGCAATGCCGGTCGAGTCCTCGATGGACAATCCAGCGACGCCCGATTGCACCGCCAGCGCAACGCTATCCGCGACCTCGCCCGCGGTGCGCGCGAAGCCACTTTCGAAGTCCGCGTTCACCGGCACATCGGTAGCCGCGACCATGCCGTTCAGGTGCGCCAGAACCTGGTCACGCGACATCCCGCCGTCGGGCCGACCCTGGGACCAGGCGAATCCCGAACTTGTCGTAGCGAGCGCCTTGAAACCCAGACCCTGCAGATACAAGGCACTCCCCACGTCCCAGGGATTGGGAATGGCGAAGCAGCCGGACTCGTGCATCTGGTGGAAGGCACGGCGCTTGTCGGCAACGGTGGGACGGGCTTTGTGCATGGCATCGCTCGGCTGACGAAACTCGCGGACAGCCATTGTGAATCATGTCGCGCCACGTTGCTGGACATGCCGTTGACTACAACCGGCGACCTTGGCCTCGACGCAGGCTGGCATGGCTTGTGCTGTTGAATGCCTTGATCTGACAAGACCAAGACAAGGAACGCTGCCCCATGCACTCGCCGGAATCACTTTCTCCGGGGACAACACCGAGTTTGAATTTTCCCGGCATCGAGGCGGCCGCCATCGCGCGGTTCCCCCTCACGCAGCACGGCGACCGCATCGAGGCGCAGAAAGCGACGTTCCTTGCGGTCCTGGAGCTGATGCGGGACGGCCCGCCGGAAATCGGCAACCTCGAGCGACTGTACGCACTGGAGCGGCACGCGCATTCGTTGAACGAGCTGTTGCTGGTCCGGTACGTGCAAGGCGACGATCAGCTGCGCCCGTTCGACTGGAATGCGTGGCGCGGCGCGTTGCAGATCAGCCAATCCTTTTCCCAGACTTGCGAACGGTTCCTCGATCACGCCCGCAACTCATCCGATCCGATGTGGACCGCGCACGCGCCGACGCTCCTGGCGCAGCTGTTCCATCACCGTAAGGTCGAACTTTTGCTGCGTTTCTTTCGCTACAAGCGGCGCAGCTCGGGACTGTGGCAGCAGCTGAACCTCCTGTATCGCGAGGCGCTCGACCAGGCATTGCTCGAAGCCGCGGACTCCACCGGACAGGCAGCCAGCGAGCTGGAACAGCATTATCTGCAGGCGCTGCTCCTGGATGTCATGAACACCGGCCAGTTCTCGCCGCGTGAAGCGCTGTGGGCGTATCGTTGGTTCGCACGCTGGTGCAGCGAATCCGGGTTGCGCCTGACTCGCGTGCGTGGCGACCATGCGCCGGGCACGCGGGGTTTTGTGGTCGACCTCGACGGTGCGGACGGCCTGCAGCGGACCGCAGTTTCCGGGCACAACCTGCTGCATTTCGATTCTTCGCCGTTTCGCGTGCTGATCGATGCGGAAATGGTGGATCTGGCGAAGGACACCCCGCTCTCGCATCGTACGGCGCCGGCGGAGCGCGCTGGGCAACGGGCGCTGCTGAACCGACTCGCGACCCTCTTCGCCCCGGTCCACGTCGAGATCGTGCGCCGCGCGGCACGCGCGCCCGTGGCCTTCACGGTTCAGGCGACCGCGGGATTTGCATTCATCGTCGAAGAACTGCGCAGGAGCGGCCAGTTGAGCAACGGTGGCAATGCCGCTTCTGCATCGGACGGCGAGGGCGCTACGTCACCGTTCGGAAGTTCGACCTACTCGCCACTGTTTGCCGCCGGCGGCCAGGAAGGCCAGGCCATCTTCTCGATCGCGGACCAGTTGAACGCAATTCCGCAGATCTGGCAGGTAAAGGACCGCAGCGACACCGGATGCCGCATGCGTGGCCAGATCGACAACATGAATCGGGTGATCCCGGGTTCGCTGATCGCCCTCCGCGACAGCGAAGGAGCATCGTGGACGGTCTCGGTGGTGCGCTGGTTCCGGCGTCTCATGGTGGACCATGTGGAGATCGGCGTGGAATACCTGGGACGCAAGCCACGCTTCATCAAGCTCGTGGCGGATGGCGATCCCGACCCGGACGTCGACTTCGCGCAGAAACCCGCACCGAGATGTTTCGCGGCACTGTACCTGCCGCCCAGTGCGCAGTTTCCAACGCTTCCCATCAAGACGATCCTGCTTCCGGCCAGCGAATTCAGGTGTGGTGGCGAGTTCACGCTGCTTTCGTCCAGCGCCACCTACCGAATGCGCCTGAACGAAGCGATACAGCAGCAGTTCGAATACGTGCTGACGTCGTTCTCGATCATCGGCAAGGCCGCCTTGCCGATCCACCTGATGCAGTGAGCGCAGTCGGTTCCCGCGTTGTCACCAGTCGCTGACGACAGCGGCAGCATCGCATACGCCTTGATCCCACCTTGGGTTGACCACGCTACCCGCGACCGGGATACTGCGCCGGGTTACGTCGAATCACGCAGTGACAAGGAAATCATGATGACGCAGGCAGCGATCGTCCCGTCCATTGCTTCGGCAAGGCGAACGATCGGCATGCGCGCTGCGCAGCACATCGACCTCACTTTCCGCGAGATGATGAGCGGGCAGGGCGCTGAAGCGGGCGACGGCTATTTGCGCATGGTGACGGGAGAGCCGCATCCGCTCGGCAACGTTGCCATCGTTTCCGAGCCATCCGAACTCCGGACGACCACGGCCGCCATCGCGCCGTTGCTCGCATGTCGCGTCCCCACGTCGGTACTGTTTCCCAACGGACTTTCCGGCGCGGTGAATCAATCCCTGCTGAGTTCCGGATACGAAAGCGTCGGCGCAATACCTGCCATGGCCGTCGATCTCGATCGGCTGGCTGCGACCGCGCTGCCAGCGGGCTATGACTGGACGAGGATCGGCGATGGCGACGATGGTCGCGCGTGGACCGACGCATTCGCTGCCGGTTACGAGATTCCGCGCGGGCTTGCGCGTTTGTTCTCGCCTGAATGCCTGGGCGTGGACATGGCGCCCGACGCGAAATTCCAGTTCTTCGCAATACACCACAATGGCCGGCTCGTGGCCACGTCCCTCATGTACCTTGCCGACGGTCTGGCCGGCATCTATTGCGTGGCCACGTTGGCCGACGAGCGCGGCAAGGGGCTCGGAGCCCACATCACAGCCGAGCCATTGCGCATCGCGCAGCGTCGAGGCTATCGCGTGGGCATCCTGCAATCGTCAGCGGCCGGCCACCGGGTATACAAGCGTTTGGGATTTGCGGACTTCGCCAGCGTGCCGATGTTCGTGAGGATGCCGAACTGATACGGTCCCGTGATCCCGCCCGAGTGATGTCTTGGCCCGCCCACGTGTTGCCTTGCGCCAGCAGCGGCCGGTAGAGTAGCATCGATTCAGGGATTGCTTCGCACGCGTTCAGTTGGGTTCTTCGAAGATACCATTCGATCAATTGCCAATGAGCAGCCGACACGTTCACAAAAGGCGAGCCATGTCCTCACGTCTTCGCATCTTCGGCGGCTTCGCGCTCTTGCTGGTCTGGAGTGGCATCTCGCTTGCCGCCCCCTTTGCTTATATTACGAACCTCGATTCCAACTCGGTCTCGGTGATCGACGTCTTCAGCAACAACGTTGTTGCGACAATTCCGGTGGGTTCGCAACCGGCGGGCGTTGCCGTCAACAGCACAGGTGCGCGGATCTACGTCGCTAATGTGAACAGCGTCTCGGTGATCGACGGCGCCAGCAAGTCCGTCATTGCAACCATGCCGGTGGGAGTGGCGCTCTTCGGGATCGCGGTGAATCCGGATGGCACACGCGTCTACGTTGCTGACCAAGGTAGCGACAGTGTTGCGGTCATCAATACCTCCAGCAACACGGTTGTCACGACCGCTACGGTGGGGGCGGCGCCGGGCGGAATCGTGGTCAACCCCCAGGGCACCCGCGTCTATGTAACCAACACCGGCAGCGATAGCGTCTCGGTGATCGACACGGCCACCAACAAGGAAATCGAAAAGATACAAGTTGCTGCCCAACCGGCGTTCGCCGCGATCAATCCGGCGGGCACACGCCTCTACGTCACCCACTACGTAGACAATCCGAACGATCCTCTCGCCGTCGGGCTCAGCGTAATCGACACTGCGTCGAACACGAAAATTGCCGGCATTGCGCTTGGACTAAACAACGGTGAAGGTGTCGCGGTCAACCCTGCCGGCACGCTGGTGTACGTGACGGCCGTTCAGGGTGGCGTCGTCGTCATCGACGCCAACACGAATGCGGTCATTGATGTGCTGCCGGCGGCGGGACGCTTGGCCGGAATCTCCCTCGATCCTGCGGGCACGCGAATTTACGCCGCAGACTCGGTTGACAATCAGGTCATCGCGATCGACGTCAACAGTGGAGCGGTCATCAAACGCGTGGATGTTGGATTGTTTCCCACAGCATTCGGACAATTCATCATGCCTACGCCGCCTTCAGCCGGCGGGGCGACGGTAATCGAGTATCACCATGCAGGCTTCGATCACTACTTCATAACGCCGGTGGCTGCGGAGATCGCGTTGCTCGATGCGCACACGCCGCCATTCCAGGATTGGTCGCGCACCGGATTCTCGTTCAATGCCTATGCGCTGGCCGGCGCACCTGCCGAGTCGGTTGCCATTTGCAGGTTCTTCAATGACCACTTTGCGCCCAAGAGTTCCCACTTCTACGCGCCGCTCGGTTTTGGATGCGAAGCGACGCTGGCACAGTTCCCCGACTGGACTCTTGAAGACGACAAGCTCTTCAAGGTCATGCTGCCCGACGCAGCGGTAGGATCTTGCCCGGCGAGGACCATTCCGGTCTACCGCCTCTACAACAATGGAATGGGCAATGCACCGAACCATCGCTTCGTCACGAGTTCCACGGAGCGGCAGAACATGATCAGCCAGGGCTGGACGGCGGAAGGTGCCGGTATCGGCGTGGGTATGTGCGTGCCGGAGTAGTGAGGTGCACCTCGGCATCGTCAGGATGCGCCTGCTCCTGATGCCGGCGATTCTGCGAGCGCGGTGCCCGCGCCGGGCCATCGCCCGAGGCGGCTTTTGAACGCAACGTCGGATAGGGCCGACTGCGACGTATTAGCGTCCGCCGGAAGAAGGCGTGCGGTTGTAGCCGATCATCGCTTCTCAGGCGGCGCTGGTTCCGACGGATCCCGCGAAGCTTGGGCAGTGCCTGCACCACCCACCATCTTCCGACAGAAGTCCATTCCGGCATGCAAATAACCGGCCCAAGCGTTCCCGTCCGACACGTCCTTGTCGTCGATGTGTCTCCCCGCATTGGCACTGGGTGGCAATAGCATCCAATTCATTCTGTGCCTCCGTCGAATACGCCGATCCCGGCCCATTTGACGCAAGCACAAAGCGTGCCGAATCAGTGCTGGTCGTTGCGTAGGCATTCCAGGCGATCTCGATGAAAGGCGGGGAACGGACGGCCCCGCGGGCAATTCCTGAGCGAGGAACTCTCCGTCCACTGGACGGGAGCCTGCGAGGGGGTACTAATCGCCCGGCTTGATGTTGTTGTAGTTGATGACTTTGGCCCAGCGCGGAATTTCCTTGCGCACCATCCCTCCGAGATGGACGGGCAACCCGCCGTTTACTTCCATGCCCTGCGTCGAGAGTTTCTCGGTCACGGCGGGGGCTTTCGCGGGCTGCGCCAATTCTTCTGCCATCCGCTTGGCAAGCGCGGGTGGCATGTTCGCTGGGCCGAACACGCCCCACCGCGTGTAGGCGGCGAAGCCGGGCGCGCCTTGGCTTGCGATGGTCTCCACTCCGGGCAGCTTGGGATCGGGCGTGGCCGCTGTCACGGCAATGCGCGCAGGCGTCCCGACGTCACGTGCGGGCCGACCAGGAATACCGATCCGATCGCGAGTGGAACCTAGTTGCCGATGGCGTCGTTCATCAGCGGTCCGCCGCCGCGATACGGAATGTGATTGAACTCCGCGCCGAGCTGATTGCCGAGCTGGGTCATCGCGAGGTGACCCAGGCTGGCGGCGCCGATGGTGCCATAGGACACGCCCGGATTCGCCTTGGCTGCGATTACGACATCACGGAGCGACTTGTACGGCTGCGCGACCGGCGTGACCAGCGCCATCGCGCCCGTCCCGATCAACATCAGCGGCGTCAGGTCGCGCAGCGCGTCGAACGGCATGTTCGGAATCAGCGATGGATTCACCGCGTGCGTATCGAATACGCCGCCAATCGTGTAACCGTCCGGAAACCATCTTCATGCGAATTCTCCGCGAAATGCGGGGAAGCGCGCCGTCACTCCGGCTCGACGCCCAACACCACGAGGAAGCGCGACACCATATTGTTGGTGGCGATGACGGCCACGATTTCCACAACGTGCCTATCCTCGGGAAGTGCGGCACGGATCGAGGCCATGGTCGCCGGGCTCACTTCCACTTGCTGCGTCATCTCGACCGCGAGGGCCAGCACCGCGCGTTCCGCGTAGTCGAACATGGTCACATCGATACTAGCGCTGGCAACGTGACTCAATGCATCGAGTTGCGCCGCCGTCCCGCCTTCGCGCAAGAACTCCGGCGCGTGGTGGTGATACTCGTAGTCGGCATGGGTGAGCAGCGCGACGACGCAGATCGCCAACTCCCGCAGTTTCGGAGAAACCGCGAGATCGGTCCTGACCGCGCGCAGATAGCCATTCCAGCCTTGCGCCAATGGCGGGCTGTGGAGCAACATCCGGTCGAGATTCAGGAGCGTACCGCCGCGGCGTGCACGGATGGCGGCGACGAGGTCGCGCGGCTCGGCGAGGTCCTTCGGCTGATAGGAGACGGCAGGCATCCGGGTTCCCTTTCACATTGTGCACCACGCCTCTTATGGGACAAGGTCTCATATGCAGATTGGATAGCCGCAACGCGTCTCACGACGCCACATTACCGCTACATACTACAAGGATGGTCGGCGGAAGCGGGCCGGTTGATGCAGTGCGACGACACACGATTCCTAAGGACAAGTCATCCAAAAGGATGAATGTCGAATCCTAGAGAATCGGTCATGCTGTTCTCTAGGTTGGCGATATTGTGCCTTTTTGGGTCGTCCCATGACCAGTGTGCGTACAGCAAGGATCTTGACATGAGCGGTATTTTCATTCTATTCGCTGTGACCGTGTGGGCAGCAATAGGCTTTGCGCTTTGGAAGCGACTCGTTCGACCGCGGATCCAATCATCCGGAAAGCTCATCGTCGTCACGCTGGCCTTGGCCGCGATCTGGTTTGTAGGACCAGTGCTCGACGAAATACTTGGCGACCGTTCATTTGCGCGAGCCTGCGCCGAAATGCCAGAAGTGAAGTTTCATGGACCGCTTGCTATCGGGCCAGGAGCGTTCTTCGACGAGCGAGGCACGCCGCATTGGAACAATGAGGACGAGTTTTTCGCAATCAAGCGCAACAGCAAGGCGTGGTATGAATTGTTCGATGTTCGAGAGGAAGTGATCAGAGTGCGGTCCTGGCCCATTCCGATTTTTCAAAGTCATGCTATTTATTTTGCAAAGGCCTCCGGCAATCCAATAGTCGAGTCCTATTTCAGGATATCGCCCGGAGGGTGGGTTAGACGCGCTATTGCGTTGGGGGAGTACGGACCCTATCAATGCCCAAGGAAAGGTCGCTTTCCCAGTGACCCGGAGTTCCTAGTCTTTAAGCCGCGATAGATGGCCCCATCAGTCGCGAGCGAATCATGACTTCAATTGATCAAGCATTCATTGACGCGGCCATTGCAGACATCGTCTATGTGGAAGGCCTCACTCGGGGCCAATCCGGCAACATACTAACGGATTTAATCAAGTTCCGGATTCCGATTACAGCTGCTCAAGCCATTGGAGAACGGTTCATAGTTCTTGATGTTCACGAAGACCTGGCGTCAAGCTTCCAAGGGGCGATTTTCAAGGATCGAACTGACGGAACGATCTATGTCGCAAATCGCGGCACCCTGGAAACACAAGACTTCCTCGCTGATGCTGACCTAGCAGTCCTGTCTGGTGTGGCGCGAAATCAAGTGGCCGCAATGGTGAATTGGTGGCAGGACGTAGCAAGCCCTGCCGGAACCGCCTATACAACCATCGGGGCCGTTCCGACTGGAATCCCCGATGTACGCACGTTTTTCGCTGTGGATACTTCGCGGGCAAGTGGCTTATTATCCAATGAACTCGCCCAAGCACACGCACAGGGGAAGGTTAGAGTCGTTGGCCACTCGCTTGGTGGACACTTGACCACGATCCTCGCAAGCCTATTCTCGGACCAAATTGATTACACGGCGACGTTTAACGGCGCAGGTATTAATTCTCTACTTGTAGGAAATTTTCTACGCGATTTCCTGATTGGAACGCCGCTGCAAGAAGCGGCACGGCTGATTGACCGATCAATTCATCTACCGGATCGGAGCAAGCAAGATAACTTCTTCGCGGCTTATGGGCTCAGTCTAACTGCAAGCAGCGAAATATTTCAGCAGCAAGGATTGCGAATTCCCGTATACAACGAATACACAAGGGAAATTGCCCCGCCATTTATCAAGAACCATTACATCTACAAGCTGACCGATTCGTTAGCACTGTTTCGTCTATTGGAACAACTTGATCCAAAGTCAAATATTGGCGTGCTAAATGGTCTTGGCGAGGCATCAAGTGCCAAACAACCGGACTCGCTCGAACATTTGCTGGATGGCTTGCGACGAACTCTAGTCAATCCCGCGGCGACACCCACGCCTGAAGGCGATGACGGAGGCGATGCGCAGGCGCAATACATGCCACAGGAGCGGACAAAGTATTACGAAAACCTCTTAGAGCTTGGCAATAGCCAATCATTGGCTCGACTCTCGGGCAAGGTGGATGTGATTCCCGTCGCAGCCGCGGGTAACTTGGCTCCTTCGGCCAAAACGGACTTTGGCGACTTCTTAGCACTTAAGACGCTTAGCCCGTTTGTACTCCACCCGACGGCGAGTGCCACGGGGGCCGAGGGTGCGCTGAGGGCAGTTTGGCAGTCCGTTCACACGGTCGATTATGGGGTCTGGAACGCTGACAATGATGCACGCCTATCTGGCGACACGAATAAGAACTTGGGCTATACCGACAGCTGGTATGGAGACCGTAGCGCGCTTCTGCAATGGATGGTTAGACTTAGCAGCGTCAATTTTGTCTCGACGCCCAATGCTCGATATGGCGGTGGGGCGCCTACTTGGTTTGAGGATCGCACCTCCGGAACGAACATCTGGATAGACACGCCCGGTGGCTTGCGGCAGGCGGTGATGCCTATTGTTCGGTTTGGGACGGATGCTGCGGAGAACAACCTCAACGGTCTGGCAAAGGACGATCACATCTACGGCATGGCTGGCGCCGACACGATTTCCGGCAATGGCGGCAACGACTACCTCGAAGGCAACGCTGACGGCGACACACTCAACGGAAA
>Ga0207683_10000012_pt1 | contig 134768 bp, 118 predicted proteins | sample KBSM73metaG_FD_184333 | JGI IMG/M metagenome (GOLD analysis project Ga0207683, IMG submission 184333) | Miscanthus rhizosphere microbial communities from Kellogg Biological Station, Michigan, USA - KBS M7-3 metaG (SPAdes) (version 2) | ecosystem: Host-associated > Plants > Roots > Rhizosphere...
TGTGCTCGCCGCTCTAGGCCGGCGCCGCGCCGACGAGCTCCACCAGCGCCGGGCCATAGCGCTCGAGCTTGCGCGCGCCGATGCCGCTGATGGCGCCGAGCGCGGCGATGCCGCGCGGCCGCTGCCGCGCGATCTCGGCGAGCGTCTTGTCGTGCAGGATGACGAACGCCGGCACCGACTGCGTGCGCGCCTCCGCGAGCCGCCACGCCTTCAGCCGATCGAGCAGTCCGGCGTCGACGCCGGCCTCGCTGGCCGCGCTCGCGCCGCGGCTGCGGCGTCCGCGCGACGGCCGCGCGACGGCGCGGCGCATCGCGACCGCGGCTTCGCCCTTCAGCACCGGTCGCGCGGCTTCGGTGAGCCGCAACGCGCCGTGCGACTCGTGGTCGACCCGCGCGAACCCCAGCGCCACGAGCTGGCGGAACACGACGCGCCAGGCGCCGTCGTCGAGGTCGGCGCCGACGCCGAACACGGTGAGGCGCTCGTGCTCCCAGCGGCGGACGCGATCGCTGTCGCGCCCGCGCAGCACCTCGATCAGGTGGACGGCGCCGAAGCGCTGGCCCGTGCGGTAGATCGCCGACAGCGCCTTGCGCGCGGCATCGGTCGCGTCGAACGTCTCCGGCGGCGCCAGACAGGTGTCGCAGTTGCCGCACGGCGCGCTCGCCTCGCCGAAGTAGTCGAGCAGCCGGACGCGGCGGCAGCCGGCCGTCTCGCATAGTCCCAGCAGGGCGTCGAGCTTCGCGCTCGACACGCGCTTGTATGCCTCGCTGCCTTCCGACATGTCGATCAGGCGCCGCTGCTGGACGACGTCGGCGAGGCCGTACGCCATCCAGGCGTCGGCGTAGGCGCCGTCGCGGCCGGCGCGGCCGGTCTCCTGGTAATAGCCCTCGATGCTCTTCGGCAGGTCGACGTGCGCCACGAAGCGAACGTCCGGCTTGTCGATCCCCATGCCGAACGCGATGGTGGCCACGATGACGATGCCGTCCTCGCGCTGGAAACGGCCCTGGTTCTCGCTGCGCGCCCTGGCGTCCATGCCGGCGTGATACGGCAGCGCCCGCACGCCCTTGCCGGCGAGCCACGCGGCGGTCTCGTCGACCTTGCGCCGCGACAGGCAGTAGACGATGCCGGCGTCGCCGTCGTGCTCGTCGCGGATGAACTGCAGCAGTTGCGCGCGGACGTCGTCCTTGTCGACGATCGTGTAGCGGATGTTCGGGCGGTCGAAGCTCGACACGAACACGTGCGCGTTCGCGAGGCCGAGCCGCGCGACGATCTCCTCGCGCGTCAGCGGATCGGCGGTGGCCGTGAGGGCGATGCGCGGAATGCCCGGATAGCGCTGGTGCAGCAGCGAGAGCTCGAGGTAGTCGGGCCGGAAATCGTGGCCCCATTGCGACACGCAATGCGCCTCGTCGATCGCGAACAGCGCGATCTTCGCGCGATCGAGGAGATCGAGGCAGCGCGCCGTGGTGAGCCGCTCCGGCGCGACGTAGAGGAGATCGAGCTCGCCGGCCAGCAGCGCGCGCTCGGTGCGCGCGGCGGCCTCCGCCGTCAGCGTCGAGTTGAGGAACGCGGCGCGCACGCCCACCTGCTCGAGCGCCGCGACCTGGTCCTGCATCAGCGCGATCAGCGGCGAAACGATCACCCCGGTGCCGGTGCGCACCAGCGAAGGTATCTGGTAGCACAGCGATTTGCCGGCGCCGGTGGGCATCAGCACCAGCGCGTCGCCGCCGCTCACGACGTGCCGCACGATCGCTTCCTGGCCGTCCCGGAACGCGGGGTAGCCGAACGTCGAGCGAAGGACGTCGACGGGATCGGGCGTCGATGGCGGCATCGGACGGGCCGCTAGGGCGTTTGCGGCAGGTGCTGGTCGAGCCACGCGATGATCCGGCTCGCCTGCATCGCGCCCGACACGCGTGCCACCTCACGGCCGCCGTGGAAGAGGGCCATCGTGGGAATGCTGCGGATGCCGTAAGTCGCGCCGGACTCGGGGCCGTCCTCGGTGTCCACCTTGACGAACCGGACACGCGGCCGCTGCGCGGCGGCCGCGGCGAACTCCGGCGCCATCATCTTGCAGGGTCCGCACCACTCGGCCCAGAAATCGACGACCACGGGGAGATCGGTGCCGGCCACGAACTTCGGCAGTGCCGCGCCGCGCACTGCGACCGGCGACGGCGACAGCAGAGGCTGGTGGCAGGCGCCGCAGTTCGGTCCGTCGTCGAGGCGGTCGGCGGGAACGCGATTGCGGGTGGCGCAGTGCGGGCAGACGAGATTCATGGGGAGGCGCTAAAGGTGAAGCATCGATCCTGGAAGGTGAGGCCGGGCGAGAGCGCCTTCAACGGGTGCGCGGCCGGACGAGGCGGCCGCCGCCGCATGAGAGACGGGGTCCGCGAGGACCCCGTTTTCATGCGCGCACGCGGCCGGAACCGGTCAGCGGCGGCGGCGCATGACGATGACGCCCGCCGCCGCCAGCAGCGCGGCCAAGACGACGAGCGTGTAATCGGACAGCGCCGGCACGGGTGATATGCCTGCGACCGGCACCAGCGAGCCCGCACCGGCGATCGTCACGCCCATCCCGTTGCGGCGGAAGGTGTCGAGCGGCGGAGTGGTCCCGTTGGTCTCGATGACGTTGGTGCATGTGCCGGTGCCCGTGTCGTAGAACAGGACCGGCGGGGCGCCGGGTCCCGAGTTCAGGACCTGGGAGAACGTCACCGTGCTGCCGGAGGCCACCGCCGCACCGCCGAAATCGTACGTGACGGCGACCGGCCCCGTGCCGACGAGATTGAGCACCTTGTTGAGCGTGGGGCCGACCTGCGCGCCGCCGTAGCTGTTGGCGTGCGCCGTCATCGTCACGTCGTAGGTCCCGTCGCCCGAGCCCGCGTAATACGTGACGGTGACTGTCGAGAGGGTCGATCCAGGATAGCCGGTCACGTAGAAACCGCGGGTCACCTGGTCGCCGCCGCCGCCCGTCGGGCACGAGTACAGCGTGGTGTTCTGGGCGGTGGCCAGCGGCGCCGCCAGAGCGGCGGCGAGCATGAGCGCGAACGTGGACGATCTCGACATCGGTGGTTCCCCTTGTAAATATTGCAATGCTTCAAGCATACCTCGCGCGAGACCATGGATTGCCGTTGCGCCGGCTGCCGGCGTCGCGACCATCAGCCGCCTGTTGCGTTTACGACAGTCGGAGGTTGACGGACAATGCGCTCGCCCGTCGTTGCTTCCTGAGGAGCCCGCATGACGTCCCGAATCTTTGGCATCGCGCTCACGTGCGCGGCCGAGGCGCGTTGGCGTGCGGGTCACGCGCCATGCCGCCGCCTTACGTGATCCCCCCCGAGGAAGTGGAGATCGTCCCGATCCGCGCGCAGGGCGCGGGGGGCCAGAACGTCAACAAGGTCTCCAACGCGGTGCACCTGCGGTTCGACATCGCGGCGTCGTCGCTGCCGTCGGACGTGCGCGAGCGCCTCGCGCGTCTTGCCGATCAACGGGTCAGCAAGGACGGCTGGGTGATCATCAAGGCGCAGCAATATCGCAGCCTCGAGCAGAATCGCGCGGACGCGCTCCGGCGTCTGCAGGAGCTGGTGGACAGCGTGGCCGTGCTGCCGAAGGCGCGGCGTCCCACGCGGCCCACGCGCGGGTCGGTCACGCGTCGGCTCGACGGCAAGGCGCGCGACGCGCGCGTCAAGGCCGGCCGGGGCAAGGTCGAGGACTCGTGACGGCGGCAGGCAGCGGGATCGCCAAGGGCACCCGCGCGCGGGCGGGTGGAGTATCGTGAGCGCCAGGGGAACGGAGCGGACGACCGGATGAACGACGAGAAGATCGAGATAAAGGTGACGAGCACGGGGCAGAAGCTCAGCGTGGTCGTGCTGAACAAGCGGCTCGACGCGATCACCATCGTGCTGGGCGAGGGCGTGCACAACGTCCGCTGCGACCTCATGCCCAATCGCAACCAGACGGCGTACGTCGGCAACGCGATGGGCCGCGAGATCGTCTACGAGCGAAGCCGCGAGGACGTCAAGGGCGACCTGGCGCGCGCGGCCGGATTCCAGGACTACAAGCGCTAGCACGCCGCGCGCGCGGCCGGCACCCTGCGGCGCCGGCGCGCGCGCCGCTATCCGACTTACATGTTGCCCTTGATCTGGGCGCGGATCTCGCCGCCCGGATTCTTGGCGCTGTGGACGTTGACGTAGAGCTTGCCCTGCTTGTAGCTCTCGTACTGCGCTTCCGTCAGCTTCGCGTCCGGCGCGGACGCGAACGTGTTGTCGCCGGTCTTCGTGAACGGCACGATCACCGGCCCGTTCGCGCCGGCGGCGCCTTCGTGAATGTGCGACGCGGTGGCTGTCATTCCCGACACCGTCACCGTCGCCGACACCGAGCGGTCCGGCTTGATGTCGACGGTTGCGTTGCCCGTGGCCGTCGTGGTCACGGCCGGAACTTCCTCGGCGCCCGTCAGCGTCAGGCGTTGTCCCCCGACCATCGGCGCCATCGTCGCGCAACTCGTCACCAACCCCACCACCCCCACCCAAAGCAGCGTCGACAGGCCTGCTGATTTCCGTGCGATTCTCATGATTCGTCCCTCTCCTAGGTAAGCACTGGTTCCCGGCGCCAGGCGGCCCGAGTGTCGCACAACGCAGGGCTAACAGCCGAGCCCCGCCAATCAATCCCCGGTGAACTGGCACAGCGCCAGCACGGGATAACCCTGCCTTTCGAGCCGCGCCCGGCCGCCCAGGTCCGGCAGGTCGACGATGAAGGCGCAGCCGACCACCACGCCGCCGGCCAGCCCGATCAGTTTCAGCGCGGCCTCTGCGGTGCCGCCGGTGCCGATAAGGTCGTCGACGAGCAGCACCCGCTCGCCGCGCTGCACCGCGTCGCGGTGGACCTCGAGCCGGTCGGCGCCGTACTCGAGGGCGTAGTCCTGGCCGAAATTCTCCGCCGGCAGCTTGCCCTGCTTGCGGATCGGCACGAAGCCCACCTTCAGTGCGTAGGCCAGCGCGGCGCCCACGATGAACCCGCGCGACTCGATGGCGGCCAGCTTGTCGATGGGCGGCCCCCGGTAGATCCGCGCGAACTGTTCGACGACGGCGTGGAACGCGTCGCCGCGCTTCAGCAGTGTGGTGATGTCGCGGAACTGCACGCCCGGGCGCGGGAAATCGGGAATCGTGCGGATCAGCGCCTTCAGGTCGAGGCTTTGGCTCATTTCGGTCCCCGGTGGCACGGCCGACGCTGTCCTACCGCACGGGCGGCGGGGCGCCTACAGCCGTCGGTCGCGGCTCGCGAGTATCGTCGAAAGCAGGTGTTTCACGCAAAACCCTGCCGGTGCCGAGGATGCCATGACCATTCGAAACGCGCTCGCCAGCCTTGCCGTCCGCGACCTCGCGACTTCCGCCCCGTGGTACCGGAAGCTCTTCGGGCGGGCGGCGGACTCGAGCCCCATGCCGGAAGTCGTCGAGTGGAAGTTCGAGGGCGGCGGATGGCTGCAGGTCTACGAGCGCGAGGGCGCCGTCGGCGGCGGGTCCGTGACGCTCTCGGTCACCGACCTCGACGCGCAGATCGCGAGCCTGCGGACCTTGGGCATCGACCCGGGGGAGGTCATGGAAAGCGGGAAAGCCCGGGTCGTCATGATCAAGGATCCTGACGGCAACAGCATCGCGTTCGCCGAGGCCGCCGACGCGCACATCGCGCAATGACCACGGCGTCGCGCCGGCGCGCCGGATTCCTTGCCGTCAGCGCGCCTTCAGCGTGACGAGATCGATCGCGACCGACTCTGCGCCGTCGACGACGTAGACGTGTCCCTCCTGCACCGTCGCCTGCAGCCGCATGGTGCGGCCGGCGAGGCGCCCGAGCGCGCGACTCGCCTCCTGCGGGACCTCGATCACGGCGAGCCGCGGCTGGCGCAGCAACTTGTCGCGCACGCCGTCCCACCAGAGATCCACCGCGCGGCCGCCGTAGGCGACGACGTCGACCTCCGGCGCGCGGCCGCACGCCTTGCGGACGTCCGCCTCGTCCGGCAGGCCCACGTCGATCCACTTCTCGAGCGCGCCGGTCAGGTCGCGCTGGCAGAGGTCGGGCTCGTCCTCGGTGCTGAGGCCGCGGCCGAACGCGAGATTCGCGCGCGCGTTGAGCGCGAACGCGAGCACGCGCACCATCATCCGCTCGTCGGTCTCCGACGGATGCCGGGCGATGGTCAGCGCGTGGTCGGCGTAATAGTGGCGGTCCATGTCCGCGACCGACAGCTCGACCTTGAAGATCGTGGCCTTCTGCGCCATCGCGCGAAACGGTTCGCCTACTTCCGCCGCGCGAGGTCGACGTCCAGGTATTTCCAGTAGCTCTGGAACGTTCCCGGACGAAACCCCAGCAGCCACGGCTGGACGTAGTTGCTCTCCAGGCGGAAATAGACGGGCATCTCGGGCATGAACGTGCGCGCGATGTCGTTCATGGCGCGCGCGGCGACGATCTGCTCCTCGTCGCCGGCGCTGCGCAGGAACTGCGCCGCGGCGCGATCGTAGTCGGCGTTGGAGAACTGCGACACGTTGACGCGCAGCGGCTGGATGCCGTGGAGCTGCGCGAGGACGTTGTACCCCGAGGGCGAGCCGCCGAAGCCGCCCTGGTAGAGCTGGAACTTGCCTTTTTCCAGGTCCTTGATGATCTCCTGGAACGGCGCGACGTTGAAGTCGGTGCGCAGGCCGATCGCGTTCATGTTCTTTTTCCACAGCGTCTGCACCTCGCGCGTGACGCCGCCGGTGCGGAGCGACATCACGAGCGTCAGCCGCGAGCCGTCCGGTGCGCGGCGAAAGCCGTCGGCGTCGCGCTTGTCGTAGCCGACGCGGTCGAGCAGCGCATTCGCCGTGGCGGGGTCGTACATCGACTTCACAGGCAGCGTCGGATCGTGTCCGCTCACGCCGGGCGGAACGAACTGGTTCGCCGGGATGGCCTGCCCGGCGAGCACGATCCGGATCAGCGATTCGGTGTCCCAGCCGAACGCGATCGCGCGCCGCAGCGCGATGCGATCGGTGCCGAGCCCGCCGACGACCGGGTCCTTCATGTTGAAGTACATCGCGAACAGGAACGGCTCGGCGATCACCTGCCGCGTGATGCCCTTGGCCGCGTATTCCGGCTTGAGCTTGCCGTCCGCCAGCAGCCGCGTGGCGATCTCGTTGCGGAGCTGGACGAAATCGAGCCCGCCCTGCTCGAACAGCAGCAGCCGCGTGAGGTCCTCGTCGATGATGTTGATCTCGACCGTGCCGCAGATGGGCACGCGCTTGCCCTTCATCACGCGCTCGATCTCGGCGTCGTCCTTGCGGTCGCTGGCGGGAAAATAGGCTTCGCGATAGTGCGGGTTCGCCTCCAGCACGATGCGCGATCCGCGCTTCCACTCCTTGAGACGCCACGGACCCGTGCCCACGGGGCGCGCGCGGATGTCGCCATTGGCGGCGTCCACCACTTCGCGCGCCGCCGCGCCGACGAACACGAGCAGGTCGCGCACGCTCGGATAGTTGGGGGCGCTGAGCCGGATCTGCACCGTGTATCGGTCGAGCGCGCGGAGGCCCTCGATCGGCGCGTCGAGGTCCATCCTGCCCGTCTTCTTCGCCGCCTCGACGACCGGCCGCGCGCCCACGATGAGGTCGGTGAGCACCGGCTGGCCGGCGCGGCGGAGATTGGGGTCGAGCCAGCGCTTGTACGAGTAGACGAAATCGTCCGCCGTCAGCTCGCGCGGCTTGCCCTTGAACGCCGGGTCGTCGTTGAACAGGATCCCGCGCTTCAGGCGCATCGTCCAGACGCGGCCGTCGTCGGTGATCTCCGGCATCGCGCTCGCCGTGAGCGGGGAGAGCTTGGGCGTGGGCGACAGGTAGTCGATCTCGTACAGCGGCTCGAACAGCGCGATCACCACCTGGAACGAGGGATCGTCGCTGTACTGCTGCGGATCGAGGGTGTCGATGTCGAACTGGGCGATGCGCAGCACCTTCGCCGGATCGGCAGCGTGCGCGGTCGCCAGCGCCGCGGCGCAGAGGAGCGCCGCGAGCGCGCGGAGGCCGGGGAGGAGAACGGCGGGAGTCATCGTGTGGCGCATCGTAGCGTAGGCGCCGCGAACGTTGCTAGCATGCGGCAATTCCGTCGTCCTTCACGCATGCGCCTCGCGGTGTCCGTTCCATTCCTGCCGCGCCTGCCGCTCGTGCTGCTCGCCGCCTCGCTCGCCGCGGGCGTCCCGGCCCGCGCCGCCGCGGCGCCGAGCGACGTGTCCGACCAGCGTGCGGCTGAAAGAGTCGCGCACGACGCGGTCGACGAGGCGTTCGCCGTCGGGGCCCGCAACCCGGACCGTGAAGGCGTTACAAGGGCCCCATCGTCGTCGTCACCGACGAGACGCGCTTCAGCGCCTGTCTCGATTTCATGGACGAGGTCCTGCTGTATCCGGGCGTTCGCCACGTCGGCCAGACCACCGGGGCCGATTCGCGCTACACCGACGTCGACGCCTATGCGATTCGCGACGGCCTCGAGGTCTCGATCCCGCGCAAGGTTTGGTTCGGCCGCGCGCGCCGGCAACGTGCCGTACGTGCCCGAAAAGGTGTTCGCCGGCGACATAGGCGAAGACGCGGCGGTGAAGGCCTGGGTGCTGGGGCCCGACCGCAGCCGGGCGGGGTTGTAACCAAACGCAACGGTGCCGTTGCGTTTTCGTCGGTTCGCTGCTACGTTGGGAGCAAGTGGGCACGCTTTGCCCGCCCATTCCGAAGGAGTGGCAATGTCCAAGACTCGAATCGTGTCGTTCGGCCTGCTCGCGGCGGCGCTCGCGGCCGCGCCCATGTCGTCGGCCGTCGCCGGCGGCTCGCGGGGCGCGTACCACGGCGGCTATCACGGGGGTTACCACGGCGGTTACCACGGGTCCCACTGGCACGGCGGCGGCGGATACTGGCGCGGCGGCGTCTGGTGGCCGGCCGCGGCCGCCGCGGCGGTGATCGGGACGGCAGCGGCCGTCGTCGCGGCCCCGTTCGTCGCGGTGGGCAACGCGGTGGCGAGCGCGGCGTACGCGCCGGCGCCGTATTACCCGCCGCAGCAGTATTACGCGCCCCAACCGCAGTATTACGCGCCGCAGCAGCAGTACTATGCGCCGCCGCAGCAGCAGCAGTACGCGCCGCAGCCGTACGTCGCGCCGCAGGGCTACAACGCGCCGCAGCAGCCGCGCTACGCGCCGTCCTACGGCGCCGCCCCGCAATACGACAACGCCGTGCCGCCCGACTACGAGGCGCAGCAGCAGCAGCAGTACTACGACAGCCCGCCGCCCGCGCAGAACTATCGGCCGGCCACGCAGCGCTACAGCGCGCCGACGTCCTACGCGCCGGCCAGCTACACGTACTACCGCCCGTGATCGGCTGAAGCGCCCATGCCGAAGGTGCGCCAGGGAGGGCGCCCCTCACGCGAAGCAGCCGAGCAGCTCGGCGGGCGGATCCTCGACGCCGCGACGGCGCTGTTCCTGGACCACGGCTTCGGTGCGACCAGCATCGAGGCCGTGGCGCAGCGGACCGGCATTTCCAAGCGCACGTTCTATCACCGCTATGCCGACAAGGCGGCGCTGTTCGCGGCCGTCGTCCACCGCATCATCGAGCGGCTCCGGCCCGCCGCCGGCGTCCCGCTGATCGAGGGCGCCGATCTCGACGCCGTGCTCGAGCGGCTCGCCACGTTCATCCTGCGCGCGGCGCTGTCGCCGGACGCCATCGCGCTCCATCGTCTGATGGTGTCCGAGTCGGCGCGCTTTCCCGGGCTGGCGGAAACGCTCGCCCGCGAAGGCGCAACGCAGGAGGCGATCGCGCTGATCGCCGGCGTGCTGGGACGTGAGTCCACCACGGGACGCATCGACGTCGCCGATCCCGTGTTCGCCGCGCAGCAGTTTTTGCAGGGCGTGATCACCATTCCGCGATCGCGCGCCATGGGCCTCGGCCCGGCGATGACGAAGCGGGAGCTGGCGGCATGGCCGCGCAAGGTCGTGGATCTCTTCCTGCACGGCTGCGGCGCGAAGCGCTCGCGGCGGTGACGCGCCGCCCGAACGCGGCTGGGAAACGCAGACAAAGCCACACCTAGGGCCGTAACTTACGTCCTTCGCGTATCAACCATTGCAGGGCAACGTCCTGCGCGTCGTGCGACCATCCGGCATGGTCATCCACCTGGTCGACGGCACCTACGAGCTGTTCCGCCACTTCTACGGGCTGCGCCGCTTCACCAAGGGCAAGGACCGGCCGTACGGCGGCGTGGTCGGCGTCCTGCAGACGGTGCTGCAGATGCTGGAGAAGGGTGCGACGCACATCGGCGTGGCGACCGATCACGTCATCGAGTCGTTCCGCAACGACCTGTGGCCCGGCTACAAGACGGGCGAGGGCATCGAGCCGGCGCTGTGGTCGCAGTTCCATCCGCTCGAGGACGCGCTGGCCGCGATGGGCGTCGTCGTGTGGCCGATGGTGGAGCTCGAGGCCGACGACGCGCTGGCGTCGGCGGCGCGCATCGCGTCCCGCTCGAGCCGCGTCGACAAGGTGTGCATCTGGACCGTCGACAAGGATCTCGCGCAGTGCGTCGACGCCGATCGTGTCGTGCAGATGGACCGCCGCGCGAACAGGATGCTGGACGCCGACGCCGTGAAGGCGAAATACGGCGTCGTGCCCGCGCTGATTCCGGACTACCTCGCGCTCGTGGGCGACGCCGCCGACGGCTATCCGGGCCTCGCGGGCATCGGCGCGGTCTCGGCGGCCCGAATGCTGAATCGCTACGGTCCGATCGACACGTTCCCAGCCGACGTCCTCGGCGCGCGGCGCGAGCAGGCGCTGCTGTTCAAGCGGCTCGCGACGCTCGATTCGAGCGCGAAGCTCTTTGCCAGCGTGGACGCGCTGCGCTGGCGCGGCCCGACGGCGACGTTCGCCGCGTGGGCCGCGCGCATGGAATCGACCGGACTGCAGGAGCGGAGCGCGAAGGCGCACGCGGCGTTGCAGGCGCGAACCGCCGCAGGCGAGCGATGAGACTTGCCGCGCTCTGTTGGCTCCTGGTGCCGCTTGCCGCGATGGCGGCCGCCGATGCGGGAGCGCAGGCCGCGGAGGCTTCCGCGCAAGGCAAGGATGCCGCCGGCGCCGCGCCGCCGCAGGCGAACCCGCCCGGCCGCATGTCGCGCTTCTTCGATCCGGAGGACGGACAGCTCGACGTGAGCAAGATGCTCGAGGATCCGCGCGGCTTTCTTCCGATTCCTTTGATCGTGACCGAGCCTGCCGTCGGGTATGGCGGCGGCGGCGTCGGGATGTTCCTGCGGCCTCGCAAGGAAGCCGGTGACGAGGGCTGGGCGCGGCCCGACATTTCCGCCGCGGGCGGGGTCGTCACGCAGAACGGGACATGGGCCGCGTTCGGCGGGGATTCCAGCCGCTGGTTCGACGCGCGCCTGAAAACGCTCGCCGGCGGCGGCACCGGCCGCGTCAATCTGGACTTCTACGGTCTCGGCAATGCGCCGACGTTCAACGAAGGCGTGCGCTACTCGCTCAACTTCTCCGCACTGGTTCTCCAGGGCAACTGGCAGCTCGCGCCGAAATCGCCGTGGTCGGTCGGCGTGCGCTACGTGTACGCGGACGTCGACCCGACGTTGCGCGAGCAGCCCGCGTTTCCCGGCATCGCCGACGCGCTGCGCGTCAAGGTCTCCGCGCCCACGGCCATCGTCGAGTACGACAGCCGCGACAACGTCTTCACGCCGACGCGCGGCATCTACGCAGAGACGTCGTACATGGCGTCGCGCCAGGGACTCGGCGCCAGCGTGGATTTCGAGCGCTTCGAGCAGCTGCTGATCGGCTGGTGGCCGGTGCGCGAGGACGTCACGCTGGGCGCGCGCGGCGATTACGCGCGCTCGTCGCAAGGCACGCCGTTCTTCCTGCGGCCGTACATCGAGCTGCGCGGCGTGCCGGCGATGCGGTTCCAGGGGCAGCAGGTGGCCGTGGCCGAAGTCGAGGCGCGCTGGCAGTTCTACGGACGATGGAGCGTCGTCGCGTTCGGCGGCGGCGGCACCGCGCGCTCCGAGCGCAGCGACTTCTCGATCACGCAGAACGTCGGCAGCGGCGGCCTCGGGTTTCGCTACGAGCTGGCGCGCAAATTCGGGCTGCACGTCGGCATCGACGTCGCGCACAGTCCGGGCACGACGGCGTTCTACATCCAGGTCGGCAACGCCTGGTTCCGGCCCTAGCGCGCCGGGGTTTCAGCCCTTCATCGCGACGAGCGCCTCGCGAATGGACGCGCGCTCCGCGTCGTCCGTCGCCTGCGCGAGCGCCGCCTCCAGCGCGAGCCGCTGCGCCGACGCCTGCGCCTTGGCGGCATCGACCCTCACGTCGGGCGCCACGCCGGCGCCTTCCCAGTTGGTGCGCGTGATGGGGTTGATCGCCGCACCGTTGGGCACGTAGGCGACGAAGCCGCCGCCGAGGTCGAACGCCTCGTTCGGATTCGCGCCGCCGCCCGTCACCTCGCCGACGATGCGCGCGCGGCGCGTGGCCTGCAGGTCGTAGGCGAGCTCCTCGCCGCCGGAGAACGTGTTCGCCGACGTGAGCACGAACACCGGCCGGCGCTCGCCGTACCGGCCGCCGCGCGGCGCCGCCGTGGTGGCGTATTCCTCGATGCGCTCGGGACGATAGCGAATGCGGTTCACGACGAACGACGGTCGCTCGAAGAAGTAGCTGGCGACGTACGCGACGGTGGCGGGGTCGCCGCCCATGTGCTCGCGCACGTCCACGATCAGCGCGCGCGTGTCCCGGACGAGCGTCATCGCAGCTGCGTAGCGATCGAGCAAGGGTTCGCCGAACTTCCGCGCGGGGAAGAAGTTGAGCTCGATCAGCCCGACGTTGCCGGCCAGCCGGCGGACCGCCTGGACGCCGTAGTTGACCTTGACCGCGAACGCGGCGTCGACGGTGATGTCCGCTTCCTTGCCGGTCATGCCGCTCGCCACCGCCATGTGCTTGTCGTCGACGACCGCGCGAAGGTCGCGGGTCAGGCGCTCCGCGAGGACGGCGTCGGTCAGGGTGGCGTCGTCGTAGGCGCCGGCGGCGAGGTTGCTGCGCAACGCGTCGGCCAGCCGGGTCGCGGCGGCCCCGTCCTGGTAGTGCTTGCGCACGACGTCGGACAGCTCGCGCACCATCGCCTTGCGTGCGTCCGCCGGCGACTGCGCGACCGCGATTGCGGACGGGAGCGCCAGCGCGACGGCGGTGCCGAGGAAGTCGCGCCGGGTGGTGAGATTGCGCATGGTCGTGGGCATCGAGTCGACGGACTGCCTAGCGTAGCGTCGGCGGGACGAACCACCAATCGGAAGTTGGCGAACGGTCCGTGGGCCCTCGCCATGGCGCGGGATCGAGGCTCGGGCCCGCGGAACCGGTCAGGTCGGAATTGCCTGGTGACGGATGCGGTCACGCCGCAGGCGGATAATCGCGGGTCGGACGACACCCACGAGGATCTGCAATGCCGAATATCGCTGTACTGCTCAAGCAGGAAATCCATCGCGTTTCCCGGCGGGCGACGAGCGCCGAGTTGAGCGCGCTGCGGAAGGCGTCCGCACAGCAGCGCCGCGACGTCGCGGCGCTCAGGCGCCAGGTGGCCGCGCTCGGCCGTCAAGTCGCGACGTTGGCTCGCGGAGCCGCACGCGCTGTTCAGCGAGTGAAATCGACGGGGAAGGTCGCGGCAGCCAGGCTGCGCTTCAGCGCGAAAGGCTTGCGCGCGCAGCGAAAGCGCCTCGCGTTGTCCGCCGGCGACTTCGGGCGCCTCGTCGGGACCAGCGCGCAGTCAGTCTACAACTGGGAGCAGGAAAGGGCGACGCCGAGGTCGCCGCAGATGGCGGCCATTGCGCGGCTGCGCGGGATGGGAAAGCGGGAGGCGCGAGCGAGGCTCGGAGGGGAGTAGGGGCTCAATCCCAGCTCAACGCCCCGCCCGTCTGGTACTCGATGACGCGCGTCTCGAAGAAGTTCTTCTCCTTCTTCAGGTCGATCATCTCGGCCATCCACGGGAACGGGTTGTCCGCCTTCTCGAACAGCGGGTCGAGGCCGATCTGCTGGCAGCGGCGGTTGGCGATGAAGCGCAGGTACTCCTTGAACATCGGCGCGTTGAGGCCCAGCACGCCGCGGGGCATCGTGTCCTCGGCGTAGGCGTATTCGAGCTCGACGCCCTTGCGCATCAGCTGCGAGATCTCCTCGCGGAACTCCGACGTCCAGAGGTGCGGGTTCTCCATCTTGATCGTGTTGACGAGGTCGATGCCGAAATTGCAGTGCATCGACTCGTCGCGCAGGATGTACTGGTACTGCTCCGACGCCCCCGTCATCTTGTTCTGCCGGCCCATCGCCAGTATCTGCACGAAGCCGACGTAGAAGAAGAGCCCTTCCATGATGCAGGAGAACACGATCAGGCTCTTCAGGAGATCGCGGTCGGTCTCCGGCGTGCCGGTCTTGAACGTGGGGTTGGTCAGCACGTTGATGAACGGGATCAGGAACTCGTCCTTGTCGCGGATCGACTTGATCTCGTGGTACGCGTTGAAGATCTCCGCCTGGTCGAGGCCGAGGCTCTCGACGATGTACTGGTAGGCGTGCGTGTGGATCGCTTCCTCGAATGCCTGGCGCAGCAGGTACTGCCGGCACTCCGGTGCCGTGATGTGGCGATACGTGCCCAGCACGATGTTGTTGGCGGCGAGCGAATCGGCGGTGACGAAGAAGCCCAGGTTGCGCTTGACGATCAGGCGCTCGTCATCGGTGAGGCCGTTGGGATTCTTCCACAGCTCGATGTCGCGCTGCATGTTCACTTCCTGCGGCATCCAGTGATTGGCGCAGCCGGCGAGGTACTTGTCCCAGGCCCACTTGTACTTGAACGGCACGAGCTGGTTGACGTCGGCCTGCGCGTTGATCACGCGCTTGTCCTCGAGCCGCACGCGGCGGAAGCCGTTCTGCATCGCCTGCGCCTCCACTCCGAGGTCGTGCACTGGCTCATTGGACAGCTGCGGGGCCAGGATTCCGCCCGCGATGTTGCCCGCCGACGAGGCGAGGATCGTTTGCGGCGTGCGCGGAGCCGCCCTGGGCGGGGTGGGCGCGGCGGCCAAATCGTCGTCGAAGCTCAGCATTCGTTTCTCCGAAATCTCGTTCTCATATGAGGGCGCGAGGGCGGTTTTTCAGCGTCCCGCCCGGCGCTATCCGCTCAATGCATTTCCTTCAACCGCTCGTACAGGAACTCCGGCTTGAAATCCTGCCCATCCAGCCAGGCGATCGAGGCCAGGCCGTAATCCAGGTAGAACTGCGCGAAGCGATCGCGGTCCCGCAGCGGCTCCATCTCGTCGCCGTGCAGCTCGTCGGACAAGTCGACCACGCCCTTGCGCCCATCGTTGAACTCCAGCCAGACCTTGTAATCACCGAGATACCGCGCCTCAATAACATGTCGGGGTGCGTGCTCGTATCGGGCCAACTGGGGCCTCCTTTCGCGAGAATTGACGGGCCAGCCGGGAACCCGGCGCTGGGGAAAAATCGGCGCGCGGCGCTTGCTTTCCTGCCAGCCGCGCGCCCCCAGCACAACACCAGCATTCGGGCCCGGCGCTTTGCAGCGTTTGGGCCTCTCGGTCACTGCCGGTCCCTGGCGCGTCCATCGCCAACTTCGCGTTCCTGTCTGGGTCCGCGCGGGTCCGCCTCTCCCGGTTCGGCCGCGCGGCGTTCTGTCGCCGCTGCTGTCGCTTCGAACCGGTCCACCGATCCTGATTCGCTTCTGCTTCGTTCGCTCCTGGTCGCAAACGGTTTTTGACGCCATCCGCCCCCGCCGCGTGGCGGGGACACCGTGATTACTGGCAAGCCTCGCAGGTCGGGTCATCGATCAGGCAGAGCTTCGACTCGGGCTCCGCCGTATTCGTGGCGGCGGCCGTGGACGACCCCGCCGTGCGCAGCGGCGCGGCCTTGGCCGTGACGCCCTGCGCGCCGCCCGACGACGACACCGCGTTCAGCTCGCCGCCGGTGCCCGTGGATTTCTCCACCGACGTGGCTGCGAGGGTGCGGAGGTAGTACGTCGTCTTGAGGCCGCGCTGCCAGGCGAGCTTGTACGTCTCGTCGAGCTTCTTGCCCGACGCGCCGGCCATGTAGATGTTGAGGCTCTGCGCCTGGTCGATCCACTTCTGCCGGCGCGCGCCGGCCTCGACGATCCAGCTCGAGTCGACCTCGAACGCCGTGGCGTAGAGGTTGCGCATCTCGGCCGGCACGCGGTCGATCTTGGCGAGCGAGCCGTCGAAGTACTTGAGGTCGGCCACCATCACGTCGTCCCAGAGGTCGATCGCCTTCAGGTCCTTCACGAGCTGCTCGTTGACGACGGTGAACTCGCCCGACAGGTTCGACTTGACGTAGATGTTCTGGTACTCGGGCTCGATCGACGCCGCCACGCCGATGATGTTGGAGATCGTCGCGGTGGGCGCGATGGCGACGCAGTTCGAGTTGCGCATGCCGTGCGCCAGGATGCGGGCGCGCAGCGCGTCCCACGGCATTTCCGACGACTCGTCGATGTCGACGTAGCCGCCGCGCTCCTCGCGCAGGAGCTGCAGCGAATCCTGCGGCAGGATGCCGCGGTCCCACAGGCTGCCCTTGTACGACGAATAGCGGCCCCGTTCCTCGGCGAGCTCGGTGGACGCCCAGTAGGCGTAGTAGCAGACCGCTTCCATCGACGTGTCGGCGAACTTCAGCGCTTCGTCCGAGGCGTACGGCGTGCGCGTCAGGTGCAGGCAATCCTGGAAGCCCATGATGCCGAGGCCCACGGGGCGATGCTTGAGATTGGAGTTGCGCGCCTTGGCGACGGCGTAATAGTTGATGTCGATGACGTTGTCGAGCATCCGCATCGCGGTGCGGATCGTCTTTTGCAGCTTGTCGTGGTCGAGCACCCACGCGCCGCCGGTTTGCTTCATGTGCGCGAGCATGTTGACCGAGCCGAGGTTGCAGACGGCGATCTCGGCGTCGCTCGTGTTGAGCGTGATCTCGGTGCAGAGGTTGGAGCTGTGCACGGCGCCGACGTGCTGCTGCGGCGAGCGCACGTTGCAGGCATCCTTGAACGTGATCCACGGATGCCCGGTCTCGAACAGCATCGACAGCATCTTGCGCCAGAGCTGCACGGCGGGGATCTTCTTGAAGAGCTTGAGATCGCCGCGCGCGACCCGGTCCTCGTGGCGCAGGTAGGCGGTCTCGAACGCCTGGCCCCATTTGTCGTGGAGGTCGGGCACGTCGGACGGCGAGAACAGCGTCCAGTCGCCGCCCTCGATCACGCGCTTCATGAACAGATCGGGAATCCAGTTCGCCGTGTTCATGTCGTGCGTGCGGCGGCGGTCGTCGCCCGTGTTCTTGCGAAGCTCGAGGAACTCCTCGATGTCGAGGTGCCACGTCTCGAGATACGTGCACACGGCGCCCTTGCGCTTGCCCCCCTGATTCACCGCGACCGCGGTGTCGTTGACCACCTTGAGGAACGGCACGACGCCCTGCGACTTGCCGTTGGTGCCCTTGATGTGCGAGCCCATGGCGCGGACGTTGGTCCAGTCGTTGCCGAGGCCGCCGGCGAACTTCGACAGCAGCGCGTTTTCCTTGATGGCCTCGTAGATGCCGTCGAGGTCGTCGGACACCGTGGTGAGGTAGCACGACGACAGCTGCGAGCGATGCGTGCCGGCGTTGAACAGCGTGGGCGTGGACGACATGAAGTCGAACGTCGACAGCACGTTGTAGAACTCGATCGCCCGCGCCTCGCGGTTCACTTCGTTCAGCGCGAGGCCCATCGCCACGCGCATGAAAAAGCACTGCGGCAGCTCGAAGCGCCGGCCGCCGACGTACTGGTCGACGAGGAAATAGCGGTCGTACAGCGTTTGCAGGCCGAGGTAGCCGAACTGCAGGTCGCGCGACGAATCGAGCGCCGCGCCGAGCTTGCCGAGGTCGTACTGCGCGAGGGCTTCGTTCAGGAGGCCGATCTTGATGCCGTGCTTGATGAAGCGCGGGAAGTACTCGGCATAGCGCGTCGCCATGTCGGCGTGGGTGGCTTCCTCGCCGATCGCCTCGAAGCGCAGCGCGTCGAGCAGCAGGCGCGCCGTGACGTACGAGTACGCGGGGTCCTTCTCGATCAGCGTGCGCGCCGCCAGCACGACGCACTTGCGCACTTCGTCCATCGGCACGCCGTCGTACAGGTCCTTCAGCGTGGCCTTCATGATGCGGTCGGGCTCGGCGTCCGGCAGACCTTCGCAGGACGTCCTGACGAGCTGCGTGAGGCGGCCGAGGTCGAGCGCCTTGCGGACGCCGTTGTCGGTGACGTAGATCGGGGCGTCGGCCGCCTTGGCGCCGCCCTTCTGCTGCTTTTCGTGCGCGCGCTCCTGCGAGCGTTTTTCGCGATAGAGGACGTAGGCGCGCGCCACCTCGTGCTCGCCGCCGCGCATCAGCGCGAGCTCGACCTGGTCCTGGATCTCCTCGATGTGGATCGCGCCGCCGTCGGGCTTGCGCTTCATCAGAGCGGCCACCACGCCGTCGGTGAGCCGGGTGACCTCGTCGCGCACGCGCGCCGACGCCGCACCCTGGCCGCCATTGACGGCGAGAAACGCCTTGGTCATCGCGATCGTGATCTTGGCGGGCTCGAAGCCCACCACGGCGCCATTGCGCCGGATCACCTTGTACTGCGCGAATCGCGGATCGGCTGCGCTCGCGACCGGACTGCCCGGCTCTCCCACGATCAGGTCGCGCGGGGGCGCGGAGGGGGAGGGCTGTGGGGCAGAGGTGGCGATTTGCATGGGTTGGTTCTCCTGTCGTGTCTTGTCGCGATGTCGTGGTGTTCGACGGGCAAATTGACGCTATCCCCTTGCGGGACGGTTAGGCGCAATGCCGCGCGATGCGAGCGATATGGGGTGGATCGGGGCCGGCAGCGCTTCAGGGGCGCAATTCGTCGGGACGAGGGCGTCGTCCGGCGGTTTGTCCGGTGCCTGCGGTTTCTGCCGTCAAATCAAAATCTACTATATCTTGTGTTGAAGTGCGGCCTCAACACAAAGCATAGTGGGTCACAACCCCGAGTGCAAGCAGTATTTCATGCACAGCAGAGGGCTCCCGAAACCGCAGGAAAAACAGCGTTCTGCGGCCCCGCCGCCAACCCATTCACCGGCTTTCCACCGGCTATCCACAGGACCATCCACCACGCGCGGTTCGCGCCGATATTTTCGGTCGTTGCAGAATTGCGACAGCGCAATCCGGCCCGAGTTCGCGCGCCGTCAGGCGCCGGCGGGCGGCAAGGGGAAGAGCGTGCTGCCGGCGATGGCGACGAGCCGGCTACCAGCCGCGGGCGCGACGAGCGCGAGCCCGGTAAAGCGCCCGAACGCGGGCAGGACGGCGTGGCGCGGGCCCAGCACGAAGCAGGGCAGCCGCGCCGTTTCCTCGCCGCGGCCGTAGAGGCGCACGCCCGGGTGCACGTGGCCGCATAGCGCGTAGCCGGACGGCGGCGCGACGGGCGCGTGGCAGGCCAGGAACGGCGCGAAGGCGTGAGGATCCGCGACGCATTCGACGTCCCATGCCGGCGGCGGATCGCCCGCGTGCTTGTCGTGGTTGCCGCGGACGAGGATCACGCGGACGCCGCGGTGCGCTTGCCGCCAGGCGACGACGGCGTCGTCGAGCGACGCCACGCGGCCGGCGCGCGCATGGATGAGGTCGCCCAGCACGACGATGCGCGTCGCGCCGGTGCGCTCCAGCAGCCGCGAGAGCCGGTCGAGATCGGTGGCGGTCACGCCGCGCGGCAGCGGAACGCCGTGGGCGCGAAACGTCGCGGCCTTGCCGAGATGCACGTCGGCGACGAACAGCGTGCGCTCGCGCGGCCAGTGGAGGGCGCGCTCGGCCATCAGCTCCACGTGCTCGCCGCCGACGACGGTCGCGAGCGCGTCGACGGCCGCCACGCGGCGTTCGGCGCCGCGGGAATCGTCGAACAGCGGGGCCGTCGACCGGGCCGGCGTCACGGCCGCCGGCCCGGCAGCCGGCCCTGCGGGTTCGGGTGGGGGCAATTCAAATGTCATATTGCGCCGGCGCGTGCGCGAGCGCACAATCCATTGGCGAATTGTAGCGGACCGAATGCCGTCCGATGTCGCGCTCACCGCTGGCGCGATCGATGTGGCTCCGGAACGTGATGCGCAGCTTATGCCGCGGTTTTCCGCGAACCTGACCTTTCTCTTCACCGAATCGCCGTTCCTCGACAGGTTCGGCGAAGCCGCGCATGCGGGCTTTCGGGCGGTCGAGTTCGCATTCCCGTACGACTTCCAGGCCAAGGAGATCGCGGCGCGCGTCGCGCCGCACAAGCTCGAGGTCGTCCTGTTCAACTCGCCCCCGGGCGACTATGCCGGCGGCGACCGCGGCCTCGCGTCCATCCCCGGCCGCGAGCACGAGTTCACGGCGGGCATCGTCCAGGCGCTGCGCTACGCGGAAGTGCTGCGCTGCCCGCGCCTGCACGTCATGGCGGGATTGCTCCCCGAGGGCGCCGACGCCGACGAGCGCAAGAGCCGCATGCGCGTGTACGTCCGCAACCTGCGCTTCGCCTGTGCCGAGGCCGCCCAGCAGGGCGTCACCGTCACCATCGAGCCGCTCAATCCGCGGGACGTGCCGGGTTACCTGCTCAATACGCAGGCGGAGGCGCACGCGATCCGCGCCGAGGTCGGCGCGCCGAACCTCAAGGTGCAGATGGACCTGTACCACGCGCAGATCGTCGAGGGCGACCTCTCGGAGAAGCTGAAGCGCTGGATCCGCGACATCGGCCACGTGCAGATCGCCGGCGTGCCGGGCCGGCACGAGCCGGACGTCGGCGAGCTCAACTACGAATACCTGTTCCGTCTGCTCGACGAGCTCAAGTACGACGGCTGGGTGGGATGCGAATACAAGCCGTCGGCCGGCACCGCCGCGGGCCTCACGTGGCTCTACAAGCTGCTGGACCGCCGCAAGGCGCTCGCCTGACCTCGTACCGCGCGGCGCGCGCTAGAGGTTCACGCTCATGCCGCCGTCGACGTAAAACGTCTGGCCGGTGATGTAGCTCGCCGCGTCCGAGGCGAGAAAGACCGCGAGCCCGCCGAGCTCGGACGGATCGCCCCAGCGCTTCATCGGCGTGCGCATGTTCACCCATGCGACGAAGTCCGGGTTGTCGAGCAGCGCGCGGTTCATCTCGGTGGTGAAGTAGCCGGGCGCGATCGCGTTGACGCGGATGCCGTCGACCGCGAGCTCGACCGCGAGGCCGCGGGTCAGCTGCCGCACGCCGCCCTTGGCGGCGGTGTAGGCGACGATGTTGGGACGCGCGAGCTCGCTCGTCAGCGACGCGACGTTGATGATGGCACCCCGCTTGCGTGCGCGCATCCCGGGCACCGCGGCCTGCGCGACCAGGAACGGCGCGGTGAGATTGGTGGCGATGACGGCGTCCCAGTCCTCCTTCGGGAATGCGTGGACGGCGTTGCGCCGCTGGATGCCGGCGTTGTTGATCACGATGTCGAGCGCGCCGTGCTTCGCCTCGATCGCGGCGATGCCCGCGCTCACCGCGGCAACGTCGGTGACGTCGAACACGCTGGTGTCGGTCGCGCGGCCGTCGCGCGCGAGCGTTGAGCGCGCCGCTTCCAGCGCCGCGAGGTCGCGCCCGTTGAAGACGACGGTGGCGCCTGCCTGCGCGAGCGCCGTTGCCATCGCGTGGCCGAGGCCGCGCGCCGCGCCGGTGACGAGCGCGATGCGCCCGGTGAGGTCGAACGGATTCATGACGGATCCTTGACGAGGGCGCCGCGGCGGGACGCCATGTTACCGCGCGTCGCCCGGCGCGGCCGCGGCGGCCTTCTCGAGCGCCTCGACCATGCGCGCGACGCGGTCGGCGAGCGCCTCGGTGGTGAGCTTCTCCCGGAACATCTCCACCATCAGCGCGAATGCGAAGGGCGTGGGCCGCGGCGGCTGGGTGAACACGGCGCGGGCGCCGCGCAGCCGCGCGAGCGCGGCGTCGAGCCGCAGGGCCTCGATCTGCCGCTCCAGCACTTCCTGCGTCGACTGCGCCAGCAGCAGGTTGGCGGGGTCGTACTGCGCGAACACGTCGTAGAGGAGGCCGCTCGACGCCTGCAGGTGGCGGTTCGATTGCGGCTGGCCCGGATAACCCTGGAACACCAGGCCGGCGACGCGCGCGATCTCGCGGAACTGCCGCCGGCCGAGCTCCGCGGCGTTGAGCCCGGCGAGGATGTCGCGTGCCACGTTCGGCGCGGCGAGCAGCCCGCCCAGCTCGCCGAGCGACAGCGGGACCGGCGCCGGCGACAGCAGGCCGAAGCCGTAGTCGTTGATCATGATGCTGAAGGTGCGGGGCGTCGCGCGCGACAGCCGGTAGCTGAAGAGCGTGGCGAGCCCCAGGTGCGCGAGGCGCCCCTCGAACGGGAAGAAGAAGAGGTGGTGGCCGTCGCGCGTGGCGATGCGCTCGATCAGCCACTCGCGCTCGTCGGGCAGCGCGGACCAGCGGCGCTGCAGCTCGAGCAGCGGCCGCACGAGCTGCAGCTCCGCGGACGCGAACGTGCCGCGCTTCGCGTCGCCGATCAGCTTGCGCGTGCGATCGGCGAGCAGCGACGACAGCGGCATCTTGGCGCCCATCCAGCGCGGCACGATCGCGGCGCTGGGCTTGCCGGGCTTCACCCAGGCTGTCATCTCGCGCACGCGGAGGAACTCGAGCACGCGGCCGGCGAACAGGAACGTGTCGCCGGGCGAGAGGCGGGCGATGAACGATTCCTCCATGTGGCCGAGGCGCCGGCCGTTGCGCATCTGCACGGTGATGCTCGCGTCGCTGACGATGGTGCCGATCTGCGTGCGGTGACGGCGTGCGATCTGCGCGTCGGGCACGCGGGCGACGCCGTCGTCGCCGATCACCACCCGCCGGTATTCCGGATAGGCGTTGAGGCTCGCGCCGCCGTGCACGACGAAATCGAGCGCCCATTGCCATTCCGCCGCCGTGAGCGCGGCGTACGCGTGCGTGCCCCGGACTTCGGCGAGCAGTTCGGCGGGCGCGAAGCCGCCGCCCATCGCGCACGTCACGAGATGCTGCGTGAGGACGTCGAGCGCGCCGACGATCGGCGGCCGCGCCTCGATCGCGCGCTCGGCGGCGGCCTCGCGCGCTGCCGCGGCCTCGACCAGCTCGAGCGCCTGTGTGGGCACGACGGTGATCTTCGACACCGCGCCGGGCTGGTGGCCGCTGCGTCCCGCGCGCTGCAGAAGCCTCGCCACGCCTTTGGGGCTGCCGATCTGCAGCACCTGGTCGACGGGCGCGTAATCGACGCCGAGATCGAGGCTCGACGTGCACACCACCGCGCGCAGCGCGTTGCGCCGTATGCCGTCCTCGACCCAGTCGCGCACTTCGCGCTCCAGCGACCCGTGATGGAGCGCGATCTGGCCCGCCCAATCGGGCCGCGCCTCCAGCAGCGCCTGGTACCAGAGCTCCGCCGCGGAGCGGACGTTGGTGAAGACCAGCGTCGAGCGCGCGTTGTCGATCGCGCGCACCACCTGCGGCAGCAGCTTGAGGCCGATGTGCCCACCCCAGGGAAAGCGCTCGATCGTGGGCGGCCGCGCGGTCTCGATGGTGATGACCTTGCCTTCGAGTCCGCGAACGATGCGACCCGCACGGCCGTGCCCCAGCAGGCACGCCAGCGCCTCGCCGAGGTTGGCCAGCGTGGCGGACAGCCCCCAGACGGCGAGGCCGGGGCGCGCCGTGCGCAGCCGCGCCAGCGCCAGTTCCACCTGGACGCCGCGCTTGGACGCCATCAGCTCGTGCCATTCGTCGACGACGACGGCGCTGACGTGCGCGAACCGCTCGCGCCAATCGGCGCGCGACAGCAGCAGCGTCAGCGACTCCGGCGTGGTGACGAGCGCGGTGGGCAGCCGCCGGTCCTGGCGCGCGCGCTCCGCCGCGGGCGTGTCGCCCGTGCGCACCGCAATGCGCCAGTGCGGCCGCAGCGCCTGCGCGGCGCGCGCCAGCGCCAGCCCGGTGTCCGCGGCGAGCGCGCGCAGCGGCGTCAGCCACACGACCGTCAGCGGCGGCGGGGCAGTCGCGCTCCCGTCGGGCCCGGTGACGAGCGGCCCCATCCACGCGGCGTACGTCTTGCCCATGCCGGTGGGCGCGTGGATGAGCCCGGATTCGCCGCGCGCGAAGGCCGCCCAGACCTCTTCCTGGAACGGAAACGCGCGAAAGCCCTGCGCGTCGAACCACGCGCGCGCGGACGCGAACGCGTCGTCGGCGGGGCGCTCGTCAGGCAGGGACTACACCGTCACCTTGACCGGCGCGGCCTGCGGCGGAACGGCGCGCGCGCCGCGGAACTGCTCGAGGAGCGCGGCCTCGCGGACCTTGGCGTCCTTCACGTGCCGCTCCTTCACGTGGCCGTAGCCGCGGATGTGCTCGGGCACCGAGGCGAGATCGACGGCCACCTCGTGGTTCTGCGGGGTCAGCTTGTCGAGGATCTCGGCCATCACCGTCTCGTACTGGCCGACGAGCGCGCGCTCCATCTTCCGCTCGGCGCTGCGGCCGAAGGGGTCGAAGGCGCCGCCGCGGAAGCGCCGCGCCTTCGCGAGCACGCGGAACAGCGACATCATGTACGGTCCGTACGTCGATTTCCTCGCCTCGCCCGTCCTGGGATCCGGCTTGTTGAAGACGGGCGGGGCGAGATGGAACACGAGCTTGTAGTCGCCTTCGAACTGCTTCGCCACGCGCGCCGTGAAGTCGCTCTCCGCGTAGAGGCGCGCGACTTCGTACTCGTCCTTGATCGCCAGCAGCTTGAAGTAGTAGCGCGCCGCGGCCTCGGTGAGCTCGGTGGCGCCGGGCTGCCGCGCCCCTTCGACCCTGCGGACGTTCGCGACGAAGTCGAGGTAGCGCTTCGCGTAGGCGGCGTCCTGGTACGCGGTCAGGAACTTCACCCGGCGGTCGATCATCTCGTCGAGCGATTCCGAGAGCCGCTGCGATTCCGGCTTGTCGGCCTGCGGGATCGCCGCCGCCGCGACGCGCGCCGGCTCGACCGCGGCAAGGCGGCCCCAGTAGAAGCTCTGCTTGTTCGATTCCACGCCGGCGCCGTTCAGCTCGATCGCCTTCAGGATCGCCGCCTCGCCGACCGGAATGAGGCCGCGCTGGTAGGCGTAGCCGACCATGAACAGGTTGGTCGCGATGGAGTCGCCCATCAGGCCCGTCGCGAGCTTGGTGCCGTCGAGGAACTCGGCGTCGCCGGGCGCGACCGCGTCCTTGATCTCCTGCTCCATCGAGCCGGTCGGGAAGCGCAGGTCGGGCTCGCGGGTGAACTGCGCCGGCATGACGAGCGCCGTGTTGACGAGGGCCTTGGTCACGCCCTTCTGCATCTTGGCGAGGGCCTCGGGACCGACGCCCGTCAGGATGTCGCACGCGAGCACGAGCTTCGCCTCGCCGGCGGCGATGCGCGTGGCGTGCAGGAGCTCGGGCGTGTCGGCGATCCGGACGTGCGAGACGACGGCGCCGTTCTTCTGCGCGAGGCCGGTCATGTCGAGCACCGACACGCCCTTGCCCTCGAGGTGCGCGGCCATGCCGAGCAGCGCGCCGATCGTCACCACGCCCGTGCCGCCGATGCCGGTCACGAGCACGCCGTACGGGTCGGTGGTGGTGGGCAGCGCAGGCGCGGGCAGCGCGGTGAAGTCGGCGGCCTCGGCCTTCTGCTTCTTGCGGAGCTGGCCGCCCTCGACGGTGACGAAGCTCGGGCAGAAGCCGTTGACGCAGGAGTAGTCCTTGTTGCAGGACGACTGGTCGATCGTGCGCTTGCGGCCGAACTCCGTCTCGACCGGCGCCACCGACACGCAGTTCGACTTGACGCCGCAATCGCCGCAGCCTTCGCACACCAGCTCGTTGATGAACACGCGCTTGGCGGGATCGGGAAACTTGCCGCGCTTCCTGCGGCGGCGCTTTTCCGCGGCGCACGTCTGGTCGTAGAGCAGGATGGTCGTGCCCTCGACGTCGCGCAGCTCGCGCTGGACGCGGTCGAGCTCGTCGCGGTGATGGATCGGGATGCCCGAATCGAAATAGCCGGACGGATACTTGTCCGGCTCGTCGGACACGACGACGATCTTCGTCACGCCTTCCGCGGCGACCTGCCGCGCGATGTCCTGCGGCGAGATCGGGCCGTCGACCGGCTGGCCGCCGGTCATCGCGACGGCGTCGTTGTAGAGGATCTTGTAGGTGATGTTCACCTTCGCCGCCACGGCGGCGCGGATGGCGAGGATGCCGCTGTGGTAGTACGTGCCGTCACCGAGGTTCGCGAAGATGTGCTTCTCGTCGGTGAACGGCGCCTGGCCGATCCACGGCACCCCTTCGCCGCCCATGTGCGTGAACGTCGACGTCTTGCGGTCCATCCAGATCGCCATCACGTGGCAGCCGATCCCGGCGGTGGCGCGGCTGCCTTCCGGCACGTTGGTCGACGTGTTGTGCGGGCAGCCGGAGCAGAAGTACGGCTGGCGCTGCAGGCTGATCTTCGGGCGCGCGAGCGCCTTTTCCTTCTGGTCGATGAACTCGACGCGCTTCCGGATGCGCTCGATCGTGCGCGGGTGGAGATCGAGGCGGGCGATGCGCTGCGCGATCACGCGCGCGATCATCGCGGGAGTGAGCTCGGCGTGCGGCGGCAGCAGCCAGTCGCCGTGCGGCCGCACCCATTCGCCCTTCTCGTCGAACTTGCCGATGACCCGCGGGCGCACGTCGTCGCGCCAGTTGTAGAGCTGCTCCTTCACCTGGTACTCGACGATCTGCCGCTTTTCCTCGACGACGAGGATTTCGGACAGGCCTTCCGCGAACTGGCGCACGCCCTCCGGCTCGAGCGGCCAGGGCATCGCCACCTTGAACACGCGGATGCCGATCTCGGCGGCGTCCGCTTCCGTGATGCCGAGGTCGTCCAGCGCCTGGCGCACGTCGAGGTAGCTCTTGCCGCTGGTGATGATGCCGAGGCGGGGCGTCGGCGAGTCGATGACGACGCGGTTGAGGTTGTTGACGCGGCAGTAGTGCAGGGCGGCGTAGACCTTGTAATCCTGCATCCGCGCTTCGGTCTGCAGGAAACCGTCCGGCCAGCGAATGGACACGCCGTCCGGCGGCATCGGGAAATCGTCGGGCACGACGATCCTGACGCGGTCCGGATCGATCGACACCGACGCCGAGCTCTCGACCGTGTCGGACACGCACTTGAAGCCTACCCAGCACCCTGAATAGCGGCTCATCGCCCAGCCGTGGAGGCCGAGGTCGATGATCTCCTGCACCGACGACGGGTAGAGCACCGGCATCATCGCAGCGGAGAACTGGTGATCGGATTGATGCGGCAGCGTGGACGACTTTGCCGCGTGGTCGTCGCCGGCCAGCACGAGCACGCCGCCGTGCTTCGACGTGCCGGCGAAGTTCGCGTGCTTGAACACGTCGCCGCAGCGATCGACGCCCGGGCCCTTGCCGTACCACATGGCGAACACGCCGTCGACCTTCGCGCCGGCATAGAGGTTGACCTGCTGCGAGCCCCAGACCGCCGTCGCGGCGAGATCCTCGTTCAGCCCCGGCTGGAACTTGATGTTCGAGCGGTCGAGGAACTTCTGCGCCTTCCACAGCGACTGGTCGAGGCCGCCGAGCGGGGAGCCACGGTAGCCGGAGACGAAGCCCGCGGTGTTGAGCCCGGCGAGCTTGTCGCGCTGCCGTTGCAGGATCAGCAGGCGGACGAGGGCCTGCACGCCGGTGACGAAGACACGGCCGGAGTCGAGCTCGTACTTGTCGTCGAGCGAGACGTCGCGCATCGCGGGCGGCGCCGGGACAAGGGGGGCAGAAGCAGCGGGGGACGTCGACATCGGGACACTCCAAAAATTGTGTTCTTGGGGCGAAAGGGTCCTGCACCTACAGCTTGTGGCCGTTCACATGCAGGGACCTCGCGGGTTAACCCCCCATTTTACGCGGATTATGGGCCGCCGGACGGCGTCGACTCGCGCAGCGCGACTGACCGTTCGCGCGCGCGGCATCGGCTAGAATCCTCGTTCCTCGTTCCACGCTTCCGCCGATGACCGACGCACTGCTGCCTGCCATCGAAATCGAGACCGGTCCTCGCCCCGACGCGGCGGTCATCTGGATGCACGGCCTCGGCGACAGCGGCCACGGCTGGTCGGAAGTGGTGGGCGGATTGGGCCTGCCGCGCGACCTCTCGGTGCGCCTGCTGTTCCCCCATGCGCCCGAGATTCCCGTCACGATCAATCGCGGCTTTCGCATGCCCGCGTGGTACGACTTCCACGAGGGCGATCTCAACAGCCGCGCCGACGTTGCCGGCGTGCGGCGCTCGCAGCGTCAGGTGGAGGCGCTGATCGCGCGCGAGGCGGCCCGCGGCGTGCCGGCGCACCGCGTCGTGCTGGCCGGATTCTCGCAGGGCGGCGCGATCGCGCTCTACGCGGGCCTGCGGCATGCGGAGCGGCTCGCCGGCGTCGTCGCGCTGTCGACCTACCTGATCGCGCCCGACGCCCTCGCGGCGGAGGCGAGTCCGGCCAACCGCGACGTGCCGATCTTCATGGCGCACGGGACGCAGGATCCCGTCGTGCAGTTCCGGTGGGCCGAAGCGTCTCGCGACGCGCTCGTCGCCACCGGCTACAAGGTCGAGTGGCACACGTATCCGATGCCGCACTCGGCCACGCCGGAGGAGATCGTCGCCATCGGGCAATTCCTGGCGCGCGTGCTGCCGCGTCAGGCGCAGGGCTGACCTACGACGCGCTGCCGTCGTCGCGGCGCTTCGGCTCGGTGCCCCGGCGCGCCAGCGCCTCGCGCAGCAGGAACTCGATCTGCGCGTTCACGCTGCGAAGCTCGCCCTGCGCGAGCCGCTCCAGCGCGGCCCACACCGCCGGATCGAGCCGCAACAGGAACGACTTGCGCTCGGCCATCCGTCAGCCGTTGTAGAGCGTGCCCGTGTTGATCACCGGCTGCACGTCGCTGTCGGCGCACAGCACCGTCATCAGGTTGGAGACCATCGCCGCCTTGCGCTCGTCGTCGAGGTCGACGACCTGCTTGGCCGACAGCTCCGCGAGGGCCATCTGCACCATCGATACCGCGCCGTGCACGATCTTCTGCCGCGCCGCGATGATTGCCTCGGCCTGCTGCCGGCGCAGCATCACCTGCGCGATCTCGGCGGCGTACGCGAGGTGGGACAGGCGCGCCTCGTCGACGACCACGCCGGCGGGCTCGAGGCGCGCCTGCAACTCCCGCACGAGGGCGCGGGCGACGACGTCGGCGCTCTCGAGCAGCGTCGGCTCGAGCGGCGCGTCCGCCGTGGCGAGGTTGTCGCCTTCGTCGTACGCGAAGGTCGAGGCGAGGTGCCGCACGGCCGCCTCGCTCTGCACCTTGACGAAGTGCTCGTAGTCGTCGACGTCGAACGCCGACTTGGCGGTGTCGTCGACGTGCCACACGACCACCGCCGCGATCTCGATCGGGTTGCCGCGCTTGTCGTTGACCTTCAGCTTGTCGCCGTTCAGGTTCCGGGCGCGCAGCGACAGCTTGCGCCGCGAGTAGAAGGGGTTGGTCGCGCGAAGGCCCGGCACGCGCGAGGTGCCGCGGTACGCGCCGAAGAGCTGCAGGATCGCCGCCTCGTTGGGCTGCAGCGTGTACAGGCCGCGCAGCACGAGCACGCCGGCAATCAGGAGCGCCGCGGCGCCCGAGAGCGATCCCCAGGCAATGCCGAACCGGCCGACCGACGTGGCGAGCAGCACGCCGCCAACCGCGAGCAGCGCGAGGCCCAGGACGAGGGCGACGAAGCCGTTGGCGGTGCCGATGGTTTGCTCGGTATGGGCACCCGAGACGGTGCTGGCGGCGCGTTCCATCGATATCTCCCGAAAGGCGACGGCGCCGGCAGCGGCGCCTGGTCGTTATCGAAATGATATCACTTAGATATAATCCGGCGTCAAGCGGTTTGGGCGATCCGTACGGCCGAAAGCATTCGGGCGCCGCACGCCGCGAAGCGTGGGCGCCCGAAGGCGTGGCCGTGGGGGGTCGTGTCCCGGCTAGCGCGATTCGTACGCGAAGACGGCGCTGCAGCCGCCGTTGACCCAGACGCTGTTGTCGCGCCATCCCCACGTCTGGCCCTGGATGCAGGGCGACTGCGAGCGCTGCTCGGCCACCCAGACGCGGCCGATCCGCCGTCCCGTGCTGCACCAGTTCTGCTGGTAATTGCGGCTTTCGCAGGCGACGCTGTTGTTCATCGGCGGGGGCGCTGGTCCGCCGCCGTTGACGAACGAGAACACCGCGCTGCAGCCCTGGCTCACCCAGATGCCGCGGCCGTCCCAGCCCCACGTGCGACCCTGGATGCAGGGGGCCTGCGACTGCTGCTGCGCGACCCACGCTCGCGACACGCGGCCGCCGGTGGCACAGAAGTTCTGCTGGTAGTCGCGGCTTTCGCACGCGATGCTGTTGCCGCCGATCGGCGGGCCGGGGGGGCGGTACCCGCTGCCCTGGTAGGCGAAATCGCCGGCGCAGCCCTGGTTGACCCAGATGCCGTTGCGATCCCAGCCCCACGTGCGGCCCTGGATGCAGGCGGAGTTCGACGTCTGCGAAATGATCTGCGCGCCGGTGATGGGTCCGGTGGGGCAGTACTGTCGCCGGTAATCGCGGCTTTCACACGAAATGCTCTGCGCTCCGGCCGCCGAAGCGCACAACGCCAGGAGAATTCCTGCCAGCCAGTACGAGCGATGCGACGTCACCGTGGACCCCTTTTCTGGATGGTGCGCAACCAGTCCAAAGGATATACGGCGGCGCGCATCGCCGCAAACCCGCCGCGCTACTCCTCCGGCTTGAAATCGAGCGCCGCGGAGTTCATGCAGTAGCGCTGGCCGGTCGGCGCCGGGCCGTCGGGAAACACGTGTCCCAGGTGAGCATCGCACGCCGCGCATATGACCTCGGTGCGGCGCATGAACAGCGTGTTGTCGGATTCCTCCTTCACGTTCGCCGCGGCGACCGGCGCGGTGAACGACGGCCAGCCGGTGCCGGAATCGAACTTGGCGTCCGAGGCGAAGAGCGGCGTGCCGCAGCAGACGCACGTATAGGTGCCCTTCGCGTGGTTGTCCCAGAACTTGCCGCTGAACGCGCGCTCGGTGCCCTTCTTGCGCGCGACCTTGTACTGCTCCGGCGTGAGCTGCGCCTTCCATTCGGCGTCGGACTTGCTGACCTTGTCGACCATGTCGTTGCCTTCCTCTGGCGTTGCGGTGGGTGGAGGCCGGCGGCGCCGGGGAGGGTCGCCGACCGTATACGCTATAGTGTGAAGCTTTCCGCTCGCTCGTCGCTGCCGCCGCTTCCGTTGGATACCGCGATTCGTCACTCGTTCCGCCGCGACGCGCGCGTCATCGCGCTCGTCGGCATCGCGCACAGCCTGTCCCACTTTCTCCAGCTCGCGCTGCCGCCGCTCTTTCCTCTGCTGCGCGCCGAGTTCGACGTGTCGTGGACCCTGCTCGGCTCGCTGGTCGGCACGTTCTACATCGCGAGCAGCGTCACCCAGTTCTCGGCGGGCTTCGCCGTGGATCGCGCCGGCGCCCGTCCCGTGCTGCTCGGCGGAATGTCGCTCGTGATCGCCGGGACGCTGCTGGCGGCGCTCGCGCCCGGCCCGTACTGGCTCTTTCCCGCCGCAGCAATGATGGGGGTGGGCAACGGCGTTTTCCACCCCGCGGACTTCGCGATCCTCAACGCGAGCGTCGAGCCGCGGCGCCTCGGCTACGCGTATTCGGTCCACGGCGTGGGCGGCAACCTCGGCTACGCGCTGGCCCCGATCGTGAGCTTCGGACTGGGCTCGGCGTTCGGGTGGCGCATCGCGCTGGTGGCGATGGGCGTGATCGGGCTCGTGGTGCTCGGCGTGCTCGCCACGCAGCGGCAGCTGCTGTCGTCGCAGCGCGCGCACGACGCGCACTCGCACACGCTGCGCGGCAGCTTCGGCCTCTTCGTGCAGCCGGCGATCCTGCTGTGCTTCTTCTACTTCGTCTTCCAGACGACCGCCTCGATCGGCCTGCAGACGTTCGTGCCCGCCGGCCTCAACGCAGGCTTCGACGTGCCGCTGGTGCTCGCGACGTCCGCCGTCACCGCCTACCTGCTGGGCGGCGCCGCCGGCATCGTCGCCGGCGGCTTCCTGGCGGTGCGCACCACGCGGCACGACCGCGTGGCCGGCGCCGGGCTTCTCTGCGGCGCCGTGCTGGTCGCGCTGGTGGCCACCGGCGCCGTGCCGCGGCCGCTGATCGTGCCGCTGTTCGTCGTCATCGGCGTCGTGCTCGGCGCGACCGGGCCGTCGCGCGACCTCATCGTCCGCAACGCCACGCCGAAAGGCGCCGCGGGGCGCGTCTACGGATTCGTTTACTCCGGCCTCGACATCGGCGCATCGCTCGGCCCGATCTGGTTCGGCCTGATGCTCGACCACCGTCTGGCGCGCGAGATGTTCTACACGATCGCGGCGCTCCTCGTCGTGGCGATCGCGACGGTCGTGAACGTTCGTCGCGCCGGCATGGCGCGCGCCTGAAAGCGTTCGCGGCGATGGATCCGACCTCGCCAAGACGGGGCGAGATGACAATGATCGCGCGCGTCCTGGTCGTCGCGTCGTTCGCCGGATGGACCGCGCTCGCGACCGCGGCCGACCCCGCCAAGGTCCTGCGCATCGCGTTCCCCGACATCACGGCGCTCGATCCGCAGCAGGTTCAGGATCTCTACTCGGTGCGCGTCTGCCAGGCCTTGTTCGAAGGGCTCTATCAGTACGCCTACCTGCGCGAGCCGGCGCCGATCATCCCGAACACCGCAGCCGGCATGCCCGAGATCGCCGACGGCGGCAGACGCTGGACGATTCGCCTGCGCCCGGGCATTCACTTCACGGACGATCCTGCGTTCAAGTCGAGGCCGCGCGAGCTCGTGGCGGCGGACTATGTCTATTCGCTCAAGCGCTGGCTCGACCCGACGCAGAAGGCCGGCGGCGACGCGGTGCTGACCGACCTCATCGTCGGCGCGCGGGGCGTCGTGGACGCCGCGCGCAAGCCCGGCGCGCGCTTCGACTACGACACGCCGATCGAGGGCCTTCGCGCCGTCGACCGCTACACGCTCGAGATCCGACTGACGGACGTCGACTACACGCTCCTCGAGCGGCTCGCGAGCTGGCGCTCGCTCGCCGTCGCCCGCGAGGTGATCGAGGCGCGCGGCCTCGACACGTCGGCGGCGCCGGTAGGCACCGGGCCTTATCGGCTGAAGGAATGGAAGCGCGGCTCGCGGATCGTGCTGGAAGCGAATCCGGACTACCGCACCGTCACTTTCCCCGAGGACATCGACCCCGCGTTCGCCCAATTCGCCGTCGGCATGAAGGGCGTCAAGCTGCCGGCGGTGGGTCGCGTCGAGCTGTCGATCATCGAGGAGGAGCTACCGGAGCTCCTCGCATTCGAGAAGGGCGATTTCGACTACGCGCTGCTCGGCGGCAGCGCGTCGAAGCGGCTGCTGCACGACGGCAAGCTCAAGCCGGAGTACCGCACGCGCGGCATCCGGCACGTGCGCTACGCCGTGCCCGCGCTGCTCTATACCTACTTCAATCTGGACGATCCCGTCGTCGGCGGCAACGCGCAGGAGAAGATCGCGCTGCGCCGCGCGATCGGCCTCGGCTTCAACACCCCCGAGTTCGTTCGCGTCGTGCAGGGGGGCGATGGCATTCCCGCGACGCAACTCTTGCCGCCGGGGGTCGACGGCTACGATGCCGCGGCCGCGAAACGCCCGCCGTACGACCCTGCCGCGGCGCGCGCGCTGCTCGACCGCTTCGGGTACGTCGATCGCGACGGCGACGGTTACCGCGAGCTCCCCGACGGCGCGCCGCTGACGTTGACTCAGAACGGCATGACCGACTCACTGTCGCGCGAAACCGGCAACCTGTGGATCACGAGCATGAAGGCCATCGGGCTGCGGATGACGATCAACAGCGCGCCTTTCGCCGAGCTCCTGAAGCAGGCGAATGCCGGCCAGCTCCAGGTTTTCGACCTGGGCTACCGTTCGCCCAGCCCGTCCGGTTTCGCGATCCTCGCGACGCTCTGGGGCCAGGCGTCGCCCGAGACGAACCATTCGCACTTCAGGAATGCCGCCTACGACGCCGGCTACGCGCAGTTCCTGCGCACCCCGCCGGGGCCGGAGAGGAACGCGATCGCACGCCGGATGTCCGACGTGGTGGTCGCGTACGCGCCGATCGTCTATCGATCCTATCCGGTGGGCAACGCGTTCATGCAGCCATGGGTGAAGGGCTACTATCCGTCGAACTTCGCCTTCAACTGGAAATACGTCGACCTCGATCTCGACAGGAAACGTGCGCCGCGAAAGGCCCAGACACCCAATGGCAATTGAGCTCCACGCCTTCGATACGCCGAACGGGCGAAAGATCAGCGTCGCCCTGGAGGAAATGGCGCTTCCCTATACCGTCAAGGTCGTCGATATCCGGGCGGGACAGCAGTTCGCGCCGGAATTTCTGAAGATCAGCCCCAGCGGCAAGATCCCGGCGATCGTCGATCCGGACGGACCCGGCGGCTCGGTCAGCGTCTTCGAGTCGGGCGCGATCCTCATTTACCTCGGCGAGAAGAGCGGCAAGTTCTGGCCGCGCGACCTGCGGGAGCGCATCCCGGTGCTGGAATGGCTGATGTTCCAGATAGGTAATTTCGGCCCCGTGCCGGGACAGGTCCACCACTTCGCGGCGGTCGAGAACGAGGACGACCGGCGCTATGGGCTCGAGCGCTATTCGAAGGAAACGCGCCGGCTCTATGCGGTGATGAACGGAAGGCTGGCGGAGAACGCGTATTTCGCCGGCGAGCTGTCGATCGCGGACTTCGCCATTCTTGGGTGGGCGTGGCGGCATGCGCGGCACAAGGTCGATCTCGCGGAGTTTCCGCACGTACAGCGCTGGTACGAGCTGATGATGGCGCGACCGGGCGTCCGCCGTGGCTTCGAGGTGAAGCTCGCCTGATTCGCCGCGAGAAGCGTAGCGACGGCTACGGCCGGTCGAGCGTGTCCCACGCGTCGCGCGCCATTTTCGCGATGACGCGAAAGCCATCGTCACCCCTGGGCTCGACGATCGCGACTTCGCCCTCGGCGAGATAGGGCGGCCCGGCGACGGCATGGAACGGATTGCCGTGACCCGCGATCGCGAGGTTGGTGCCGCCGGCCACGGGCGTCGACAGCAGCGCTCGCAGCCCGGCATAGCGTTGCGGCGCGGACGGCGTCGCGGGACCGCCGCGAACGTCCATGGACGCCGCGGCGCGCCCGAAAATCAGCTTGCCCGTCTCGAGCGTGCGGCAATAGGGGCTCGCGAGCACCTCGCCGACGGGAATCTTCAGGCGCGCGATGGCGGCACCGATCGCGCGCGCCTCGGCGCGTCCCTTGTCGGTGAGATTGCGCTGCTTCGTGCAGTCTTCGAAGGACGTCATCGCGTCGTCGTTCGCCCCGAAATCGGTCGACGTGTGCCGAAAGTAGAGGACGTAACCGCCGCGCCGCAGCGCGGCAAGCAGCGCCGGCCCCGCGAGCGACGGCGCCGCCGCCGTGGCTGGCAGAGTCTCCGCCGCGATGGCGATCGCCGGTGCGAGGCCGAGACATGCGGTGACGATCCACGCGGCGCCTGCGGCCGCGATGGTGCGCCGCGCGAGATTCATCGCGGCGCCACCCCGATGGGCACGATCGGCGCGCCGGCCACGCCTTCGATCGCCGCCATCGCTTCGGTCGCCGCTTCCAGCGTCACGTCGACGTCGAACGCGAGGTCGCCGCCGGCCTCGGCCCGGCCGGTCGGCCGCACCGCGCCGAAATCCTGCAGTCTGCGGTCCAGCAGATGCGTGGGCGCCACGTTGGCGAGCGCGTTGAAGATCGACTCCACGCGGCCGGGAAACTTCCGCTCCCATTCGCGCAGCATCGCGCCGACCTGCTTGCGCTGCAGGTTCTCCTGCGAGCCGCACAGCGTGCAGGGAATCAGCGGAAACGCCATGGCGTCGGCGTAGCGCGCGAGCTCGCGCTCGCGCGCGTAGAGCAGCGGCCGGATGACGACGTGCCGCCCGTCGTCGGACACGAGCTTCGGCGGCATCGTCTTCAGCTTGCCGCCGAAGAACAGGTTGAGGAAGAACGTCGCCAGCAGGTCGTCGCGGTGATGGCCGAGCGCGATCTTGGTCGCGCCGAGCTCGCCCGCGACGCGGTAGAGCGCGCCGCGGCGCAGCCGCGAGCAGAGCGAGCACATCGTCGCGCCTTCGGGCACGACGCGCTTCACCACGCTGTACGTGTCCTGCTCGGCGATGTGGAACGGGACGCCACGCCCGCTGAGGTAACGCGGCAGCACGTCGGCGGGAAAGCCCGGCTGCTTCTGGTCGAGATTCACCGCGACGATCTCGAAGCGCAGCGGCGCGCGATCGCGGAGCGAGATCAGCAGGTCGAGCAGGCCGTAGCTGTCCTTGCCGCCGGACACGCACACCATGACGCGGTCGCCGGCCTCGATGAGGCCGTAGTCGCCGATCGCCTCGCCGACCTGGCGCCGCAGCCGCTTGCGCAGCTTGTTGACCTCGAACTCCGCCTTGCGCGGATCGCCGGGCGGGCGGGCGGGCGGGGCGGCGTCGTTCCGGGCGGCAGGCGACTCATCCATAAGGTCATTTTAGCGGAGCGACCCTCCCGCCACGCCGAACGGCATCGTAAACTCCCGCGTCGCCGGCCATCGGCCCGCGTGCGAGGGGAGCGCAACGTGCAGACGATCGTGATCGCCAATCCGAAGGGTGGCAGCGGCAAGACCACGCTCGCCACCAACATCGCCGGCTGGATCGCCGGCAAGCGGCAGCGCGTGGTGCTGGCGGACGCCGACCCCCAGCGCTCGTCTATGCACTGGCTGATGCGGCGGCCGAAGCTGTTCCCCGCCATCATCGGCGGCGACGGCGACGTGAGGAAGAAGGACCTGAAGGAAGTCGATCCGCAATGGGTCGTCCTCGACACGGCCGCCGGCACCCACGGCGAGGGCCTGCGTGACGCCGTGCGCCGCGCCGACGTGATGCTCGTTCCGCTGTCCGCGTCGACGTTCGACATGGCCGCCACCGCGCGCTTCCTCGCGTCGCTCGTCGAGCACAAGGCGGTGAAGGACGGCGATCTCGCGCTCGGCCTCGTGGCCGTGCGCGTCGACGCGCGCACGCGCGCCGCCACCGAGCTCGATGATTTCCTCGCGAAGTACGACTTCCCGCTGGTCACGCACCTGCGCGACACGCAGGTCTACGTCCACTGCGCGCGCGACGGACTGTCGATCTTCGACTTGCCGCGCTCACGCGCCGAGCAGGACTGGGAGCAGTGGAAGCCGCTGACGCGCTGGATCGCGAAGCACGCGCGCTGACGACCGGGGGAGCCGAAGCCCCGACGGGCTGAAAGGAAACGGCCGTCGCATGCGACGGCCGTTCGGCATTGCGAAAGCTGAAGCGCGCGCTTTACTTCTTCGCCTTGTCGGCGGCTTCCTTCGCGGCGGCGACGGCCTTGTCGGCGGCTTCCTTGCTTGCGTCGGCGGCCTTGTTCGCCGCGTCCTTCGTGGCATCGGCGGCGGCCGAAGCGGCAGCGGAGGCCTTGTCGGCGGCGTCCTTCGTGCCTTCCTTCGCGGCTTCCATGGTGGCCTTGGCGGCGTCCTTGGTCGCGTCGGCGGCCTTCGCCGCGGCTTCCCTGGCCTTGTCGGCAGCTTGCTGCGACGACTGGCCGCACGCGGCAAGCGTCGTGGCCAGCGCCATCGCCGTCAACGCGGCGAGTGTGCGCATCTTCATTTGTGATTCTCCCGGAGTGTTCGATGGTTTTGGCGGCTGGCCGACCGGCCCCCGTCAACCGACGATTATAGCGCAGCGACCCTCAGACGGCACGTACGGGAAGCCCGGGCCGCGTCCGCCTCCGCTCGTGCAACGCGAGCAGAAGACCGCTGCCGCCGATGATCGACATGCCCACCGCCGACCAGCCATCCGGATGCTGGCCGAACACGAAATAGCCGAAGGCGGTCGCCCACACGATCTGCAGATACGTGAACGGCGTGAGCAGCGCGGCGGGCGCCTGCATGTAGGCCCGCGTGAGGAACCAGTGACCGAGCCCCGCGAAGAGTCCCGTGAGCAGCAGCAGCGCGCCGTCGCGCACGCCGATCCGCATGTCCGGCAGCGAAAACGGCAGCAGCAGCGTCAGCGCCACCGTGCCGACGAGCGAGCTGTAGAACAGGGTGGTGTGCGGCACCTCGCGCAGCAGCTTGCGCGTCAGCAGCTGGTAGAGCCCGTTGCACACGGCGGTTCCGATCAGCAGCAGCACCGCGGGATGCAGGATCGCGGACCCCGGCCGCAGCAGGATCAGGATGCCGATGAAGCCCACGATCGACGCGAGCCAGCGCGGGCGCGTCGGCCGCTCGCCCAGGATCGGCAGCGACAGCACGACCACGACGATGGGGGCGAGGAACGTGATCGCCGACGCCTCGGCGAGCGGCAGGTAGCGGAGGCCGCCGAAGAAGCACGCGGTGGCGCCGAGCAGCAGCGTGGAGCGCAGCAGCTGCATCGGCAGCTTCGTCGTGTGCCAGAAGCGCGCGCCCGCCTGGTGCCATGCGAACGGCGTCACCACGAGCGTCTGGCCCGCGTAGCGCGCCCACACGACCAGCAGCAGAGAGTGGTCGCGCACGAGGTACTTCGCCGTCGCGTCGAGCGACGACAGGCAGAACCCGGCGATCAGGAACAGCGGCAGCGCGTGCCGGAGTGCCTGCGCCGGATCGGCCACCGCGGTTCCGCTAGGCGCCGAGCAGCTCGCGCAGCACGAACGGCAGGATGCCGCCGTGACGGTAGTAGTCGACTTCGATCGGCGTGTCGATCCGGCACAGCACCGGCACCGTTTGCCGCGTGCCGTCCTTGCGCGTGATCTCGAGCTTGAGCTCCTGCTGCGGCTTCACGTCGCGCGGCACGACGATGTCGATCTTCTCGTCGCCCTGGATGCGCAGCGTTTCCACGCTGTCGCCCGCCTTGAACTGCAGCGGCAGCACGCCCATGCCGACGAGGTTGGAGCGATGGATCCGCTCGAAGCTCTTCGCCACCACCGCCTTGACGCCGAGGAGCTGCGTGCCCTTGGCGGCCCAGTCCCGCGAGCTGCCCGTGCCGTATTCCTCGCCGCCGAACACGACGGTGGGAACGCCGTCCCGCTGGTAGCGCATCGCCGCGTCGTAGATCGACATGCGCTCGCCGTCGGGCTGGTGCAGCGTGACGCCGCCCTCGACGCGGACGCCGTCGGCCTTGGGGGGGACCATCAGGTTGCGGATGCGGACGTTGCCGAACGTGCCGCGCAGCATCACCTCGTGGTTGCCGCGCCGGGCGCCGTAGCTGTTGAAGTTGGCGACCGACACGTCCTTCTCCTGCAGGTACAGGCCCGCGGGCGACGTCGGCTTGATCGAGCCGGCGGGGGAAATGTGGTCGGTGGTGACGGAGTCGCCGAAGATACCCAGCACGCGCGCGCCGTCGATGTTGCCGATCGCGCCGGGCTGCATCGAAAAGCCGTCGAAGAACGGCGGCTTCGCGATGTACGTCGACGCCGGCCAGTCGTAGACGTGACCGGTCGCGCCGGCGATGCCCTTCCACAGCGGGTTCGCGTTCGCGAGGTCACCGTAGAGGCGCCGATAGGTGACCGGGTCGCGCGCGTACCCCGACGCCGCGGCGATCTCGTGCGACGTCGGCCAGATGTCGCGCAGGTACACGGGGCCGTCCTTGCCCATGCCGACGGGCTCGACCGCGAGATCCTTCAGCACGGTGCCGGCGATCGCGTACGCGACGACGAGCGGCGGCGACGCCAGGAAATTGGCTTTGAGGTTCGGATGAATGCGCGCCTCGAAATTGCGGTTGCCCGACAGCACGGCGGCGCAGACGAGGTCCCGGCTCGTGATCGCCTCGTTGATCTCGGGCGTGAGATCGCCGGCGTTGCCGATGCACGTGGTGCAGCCGTAGGCCGCCACCGCGAAGCCGAGCTTCTCGAGGTACGGCAGCAGGCCGGCGCTGGTCAGGTAGTCGGTGACGACGCGTGAGCCCGGCGCCAGCGACGTCTTGATGTGCGGCTTGACGGTGAGGCCCTTCTCGACGGCCTTTTTCGCGAGCACGCCGGCGGCGATCAGCACGCTCGGGTTCGACGTGTTCGTGCACGACGTGATCGCGGCGATGAGGACGTCGCCGTTGCCGATGTCCACGGTCGTGAGCGGCGGCGCCGCGATGCGGTCGGGCGTGGGGCGGTTGTCCACCATCTCGACGAGATCGGCGGGCTGGCCATTGCCCGGCACCGCCAGCATCCTGGTCATCTCGACGCGCGCGGCCCGCGTGGGCTCCGTCTTGTGCCGTGCGTGGAGCTTGTCCGCCGGCTGGCCGAAGCCGTTCTCCGCCCCCGGCTTGCTGAAGAGCTCGCTGAACGTGCGCGTCAGGTTGCCGAGCTCGATGCGGTCCTGCGGCCGCTTCGGGCCCGCGAGCGACGTCTTGACGGTGGCGAGGTCGAGCTTCACGACGGTCGTGTAGTCGATGTCGCCCGCGCGCGGGATGCCGTAGAGGCCCTGCGCCTTGAAGTACGCGGCGAACGCCTCGATCTCGGCGTCGGTGCGGCCGGTCATCCGAAGGTACTCGACCGTCGCGTCGTCGACGGGGAAGAAGCCCATCGTCGCGCCGTATTCGGGCGCCATGTTGCCGATCGTCGCGCGGTCGGGCACCGACAGCGATGCCGTGCCCTCGCCGAAGAACTCGACGAACTTGCCGACGACCTTCTCCTTGCGCAGCATTTCGGTGACCGTCAGCACGAGGTCGGTGGCGGTGATGCCTTCCCTGAGCTTGCCGGACAGCTCGACGCCGACGACGTCCGGCGTCAGGAAATAGACGGGCTGGCCCAGCATGCCGGCCTCGGCCTCGATCCCGCCTACGCCCCAGGCGACGACGCCGATGCCGTTGATCATCGTCGTGTGGCTGTCGGTGCCGACAAGCGAATCCGGGTAGTACACGCCGTCGCGCTGGTGGACGCCGCGCGCCAGGTATTCGAGGTTCACCTGGTGGACGATGCCGATGCCCGGCGGGACGACCTTGAACGTGTCGAACGCCTGCATGCCCCACTTCATGAACTGGTAGCGCTCCTTGTTGCGGTCGAACTCGAGGCGCATGTTGAGGTCGAGCGCTTCCTTCGCGCCGTAGTAGTCGACCATCACCGAGTGGTCGACGACGAGATCCACCGGCACGAGCGGCTCGATCATCTTCGGGTTGCGGCCGAGGTCCTGCGCGACGTTGCGCATCGCGGCCAGGTCGCACAGCAGCGGCACGCCGGTGAAGTCCTGCAGCACCACGCGGGCGACGACGAACGGAATTTCCGCGGTGCGCGCCGCCGCAGGCGCCCACGCGGCGAGCTCGCGCACGTGCTCCTCGGTGACCTTCTTCCCGTCGCAGTTGCGAAGCACGCTCTCGAGCACGATGCGGATGGAGACGGGCAGCCGGGAGATCTTGCCGATGCCGGCCTTCTCGAGCGCCGGCAGCGAGTAGAGCTTCCCGGTGGCTGTGCCGACCTTGAAGTCCTGGAACGTGTCGAAGAGGTTGTGGGCCATGGCGGTCGTCCGAAGAGTGTGGGGGGCGGGCGTTACTTCTTGCCGTTCATGATGTTGCGGATGTTCATCGTCTGGCCCGTCGGCAGCGTCATGTCGCCGGGCTGCTGGCCGGGCTTGCACGCGCCGACGTAGCGGCCTTCGATGACGGTGTCGGTGACCGCCTGGCCGGCCATCGGCGGATCGAACGTGGCGTGGGCCTCGGTGCGGTACTGCGTGTCGCCGGTGAGCGTCATCACCGAATGCGACTTCATCGTCGAGCCGCCGAGGTTGCACACGGCGTCGCCGACGAACTTGCCGCCGCTGGCCTTGAACTCCGACTTGCTGCACATGCCGGCCATCATTCCGGACGACATCTTGATCATGTCCTGCTGGATCGAGTGGTCGAGGCACACCGAGGTGCGCGTGGCGTCGCCGGTGCGGCGGCTGGACGAGGTGCTCATCTCCCAGAGGCCGGGCTTCAGCTTGGGGAAATCCTGCGCGGCGGCGGGCAGGGAAGCGGCGACGAGCAGGACGGCGGCGGCGAGCGGTGAGCGCATGCGATGTCTCCGGTAACGTGCGGCGGTCAGCCCGCCATCAGGTCGACGAACTCGTGGACGGGCAGCGCCTCCAGGCGCTTCGCGTCGAGCGCGACGTCGAGGATGGCCTGCTGCTGCTTCGCGGCGAAGCGCCGCGCGAGGTTGGTGCGGAACTTCTCGATCAGGACGGGCATGCCTTCCTTGCGGCGGCGCTTGTGGCCGATCGGATACTCGACGACGATCTCCTTCAGCCGGGTGCCGTCCTTGAACTCGACGGTGATCGCGTTCGCGATCGAGCGCTTCTCCGGGTCGTGATAGTCCTTCGAGAATTTCTTGTCCTCGACGCAGGTCATCTTGTCGCGCAGCGCGTCGATGCGCGGATCCCTGGCGATGCCGTCCTCGTAGTCGGCGGCAGTGAGGCGCCCGTGGATCAGCGGCACCGCGACCATGTACTGGATGCAGTGGTCGCGATCGGCCGGGTTGTCGAGCGGACCCTTCTTGTCGATGATGCGGATCGCCGATTCGTGCGTGCGGATGGTGATCTTCGCGATGTCGTCGATGCGGTCCTTCAGCTTCGGATGGAGCTGCATCGCGCATTCGACGGCGGTCTGGGCGTGGAACTCCGCAGGGAACGAGATCTTGAACAGCACGTTCTCCATCACGTAGCTGCCGTACGGCCGCTGGAACTTGAATGGCTGACCCTTGAACAGCACGTCGTAGAAGCCCCAGGTCTTGGCGGACAGCACGGACGGATAGCCCATCTCGCCGGTCTTCGCGATCAGCGCGAGGCGCACGGCGCGGGACGTCGCGTCGCCGGCCGCCCAGCTCTTGCGCGAGCCGGTGTTGGGCGCGTGGCGGTAGGTGCGCAGGCTCTGCCCGTCGACCCAGGCGAGCGACACGGCGGCGATGATCTCGTCGCGGGTCAGCCCCAGCATCTGCGCGACGACCGCCGTGGTGGCGACCTTCACCAGCACCACGTGGTCGAGGCCGACGCGGTTGAAGCTGTTCTCCAGTGCGATCACACCCTGGATCTCGTGCGCCTTGATCATCGCCGTCAGAACGTCGCGGACGGTCAGCGGCGCCTTGCCCGCGGCCACGGCGGTGCGCGACAGCCAGTCGGCGGTCGCGAGGATGCCGCCGAGGTTGTCGGACGGGTGCCCCCATTCGGCCGCCAGCCACGTGTCGTTGAAATCGAGCCAGCGGATCATCGCGCCGAGGTTGAACGCCGCCTGGATCGGATCGAGCTGGTAGGGCGTGCCGGGCACCTTGGCGCCGTTCGGCACGACGGTGCCGGGGACGACGGGGCCGAGGAGCTTGGTGCAGGCCGGATATTCGAGCGCCTCGAAGCCGCAGCCGAGCGTGTCGAGCAGGCAGTAGTGCGCGGTCGCGTAGGCGTCCTTGCTCGTGATCTTGAACTTCGCCGCGTAGTCGGCGATGTCGACCAGCACCTGGTCGGGCTTGGGACGAACGTTGGAAATGTGGGCGGACATCGGATCAGGTTCGCTCTGCGAGAGGGACGAACGGCCGGTCGTCGGGGCCGGTGTAGTTGGCGGAGGGCCGGATGATCTTGCCGTCCTGGCGCTGCTCGATCACGTGCGCCGACCAGCCGGCGGTGCGCGAGATCACGAACAGCGGCGTGAACATCGCGGTGGGCACGCCCATCATGTGATAGCTGACCGCCGAATACCAGTCGAGGTTCGCGAACATCTTCTTCGCGTCGGCCATCACCGTCTCGACCCGCTCGGCGATCTTGTACATCTTGAGGTCGCCGGCGCTCTCTGCGAGCTGGTGCGCGATGCCCTTGATCACCTTGTTGCGGGGATCGGAGATCGTGTACACGGGATGCCCGAAGCCGATGATCACTTCCTTCGCCTCGACCCGGCGGCGGATGTCGGCCTCCGCCTCGTCGGGCGTCTCGTAGCGCTGCTGGATGTCGAACGACACTTCGTTCGCGCCGCCGTGCTTCGGGCCGCGCAGGGCGCCGATGGCACCGGTGATCGCCGAATGGATGTCGGCGCCGGTGCCGGCGATCACGCGCGCGGTGAACGTCGACGCGTTGAACTCGTGCTCGGCGTAGAGGATGAGCGACGTATGCATCGCCCCCACCCACGATGCCGGCGGCGGCCGCCCGTGCAGCAGGTGCAGGAAATGGCCGCCGATCGACTCGTCGTCGGTCTCGACGTCGATCCGCTTGCCGTTGTGCGAGAAGTGGTACCAGTAGAGCAGCATCGAGCCGAGCGACGCCATCAGTCGGTCGGCGACGTCCTGCGCGCCCGGGACGCTGTGGTCGGCGCGCTCCGGGAGCAGCGTGCCGAGCGCGGACGTGGCGGTCCGCATCACGTCCATCGGATGCGCCCCCGCCGGGATCTGCTCCAGGATGGCGCGCAGCGGCGCCGGAATGCCGCGCAGCGTCTTCAGCTTGCGCTTGTACGCGGCGAGCTCGGCGATCGACGGCAGCTTGCCGTGGACGAGCAGGTACGCGATTTCCTCGAACTCGCAGGCCTGCGCGATCTCGAGGATGTCGTAGCCGCGGTAGTTGAGGTCGTTGCCGGTGCGGCCGACGGTGCAGAGCGCGGTGTTGCCCGCGACGACGCCCGACAGGGCGACCGATTTCTTGGGCTTGGGAGTGCCGGCTTGGGCGTCGTTCATCGGGGATCTCGAGGTCGAAGTTCCGGGACGGTCAGCGGCGCTCGGCGCGCGCGGCGAACAGCTGGTCGAGCTTCTGCTCGTACTCGTGATAGCCGAGATGCTCGTAGAGCTCGGCGCGGGTCTGCATCAGCGGCAGCACGCTCTTCTGCGTGCCGTCGCGGCGGATGGCCTGGTACACGTTGAGCGCGGCGGCGTTCATCGCGCGGTACGCCGAGCAGCAGTAGAGCACGATGTCGACGTCCGCGCTGCCGAGCTCGGCGGTGGTAAAGAGCGGCGTCTGCCCGAATTCCGTGATGTTGGCGAGGATGGGCACGCCCACGGCGGCGCGGAAGCGCCGGTACATCGCGAGATCGGTCATCGCCTCGGGAAAGATCATGTCGGCGCCCGCCTCGACGTAGGCGACCGCGCGCTCGATCGCGGCGTCGAGGCCCTCGACGGCGAGCGCGTCGGTGCGCGCCATGATGACGAAGCCGGGATCGGTGCGGGCGTCGACGGCCGCCTTGACGCGATCGACCATCTCGTCCTTCGACACGACTTCCTTGCCCGGCCGATGGCCGCAGCGCTTGGCGCCGACCTGGTCCTCCATGTGCACGGCCCCCGCGCCTGCCTTGATCATCGAGCGGATCGTGCGCGCGATGTTGAAGGCGCTGCCCCAGCCGGTGTCGATGTCGACGAGCAGCGGCAGCGTGGTCACGTCGGTGATCCGGCGCACGTCGATCAGGACGTCCTCGAGCGCGCTGATGCCGAGATCGGGCATGCCGAGGGAATTGGCGGCGACGCCGCCGCCCGAGAGATACAGCGCCTTGAAGCCGGTGTGCTCGGCCATCCGCGCGGTGTACGCGTTGATCGCGCCGATCACCTGCAGCGGCGCTTCGGCGGCGACGGCGGCGCGGAAGCGCGTGCCCGCGGAGTCGGGTGGCATCGGTTGCGACCCGGCTCAGCCGAGCAGCGCCGCGACGCCGGCGCGCTCCTCTTCGAGTTCCTTCAGCGTGGCGTTCATCTTCTCGCGCGAGAACGCGTCGATCGGCAGGTCCGTGACGCGCGTGTACTCGCCGCCGGTGGTGGTCACCGCCACGCCGTACATGACGTCCCTGGGGATCTCGTAGCTGCCGTCCGACGGCACGCCCATGGTCACCCACTTGCCGTTGCTGCCGAGGAGCCAGTCGCGCACGTGATCGACGGCCGCGTTCGCCGCGGACGCCGCCGACGACAGGCCGCGCGCCTCGATGATTGCCGCGCCGCGCTTGCCGACGGTGGGCAGGAACACCGTGCGGTTCCAGTTCTCGTCGTCGATCATGTCCTTGATCGACTTGCCGCCCGACGTGGCGAAGCGGTAGTCGGCGTACATCGTCGGCGAATGGTTGCCCCACACGACGAGCTTCTCGATCGAGCCGACCGGGACCTTGGCCTTGGCGGCGAGCTGCGACAGCGCGCGGTTGTGGTCGAGACGCAGCATCGCGGTGAAATTCTTCGCCGGCAGCGACGGCGCCGACTTCATCGCGATGTAGGCGTTGGTGTTGGCGGGATTGCCGACGACCAGGACCTTGACGTCGCGCGACGCCGCGGCGTCGAGGGCCTTGCCCTGCTCGATGAAGATCTTGGCGTTCTCGAGCAGCAGGTCCTTGCGCTCCATGCCGGGGCCGCGCGGGCGCGCGCCGACCAGCATCGCGACGTCGGCGTCCTTGAAGGCGGCGTTGGCGTCGGACGTGCCCGACATGCCCGCCAGCAGCGGGAACGCGCAATCCTCGAGCTCCATCATCACGCCCTTCAGCGCCGCCTGCGCCTTGTCGACCGGCAGCTCGAGGAGCTGCAGCATCACGGGCTGGTCCTTGCCCAGCATTTCGCCGGACGCGATGCGGAAGAGGAGGCTGTAGCCGATCTGGCCGGCGGCACCGGTGACCGCGACGCGTAGGGGTGCTTTCATGCGGGGCTCCTGAAGCGGAATGGAGAAGCGGCGGCCGCGAGGGCGGCGCGGCCTGCCGGGCACCGGGCGGGCGCGCGCTTTCGCGCGGAACGCGCCGTCGGGCTCGCTGGAATTCTAGGCGCGGCCCTGCGCAGTGTCAATCAACTCATATATCATATATAAGACATAAGACATAACATGGACAAACGCCGCGGCGCGCGCGAAACTCGGCCGCGGCCCGGCCCGCCGCGTCCGCCTTTTCGCCCATCCTCGCGCCCGACCGCCACCCATGATCCCGACCGCGACCGCGCCCTCGTTCCAGCCGCTGTATGTCCAGATCAAGAAGCTGCTCGAGCAGAGCCTGGAGACCCACGAATGGTCGCCCGGACAGGCCATCCCGTCCGAGACCGACCTCGCGAAGCGGTTCGGCGTGTCGCAGGGAACGGTGCGAAAGGCGATCGATGCCCTCGCCGGCGACAACCTCGTGGTACGCCGGCAGGGCAAGGGCACGTTCGTGACGACGCACACCGAGGAGCGGGCGTCGAACTTCCGCTTCCTGCGGCTTCGCGCGAACGACGGCGACGACGAATACCCGGCGAGCCGGCTGCTCGACGTCCGCCGGGGCAAGGCGACGGCGGAGATCGCGCGCCTGCTCGACCTCAAGGCGGGGGATCCCGTGATCGTCCTGCGCCGTGTGCTCGACTACGGCGGCGTCCCGACGGTGCTCGACGAGATCACGCTGCCCGCCGCGCTCTTCCGTGGGCTCACCAAGGCGCGCTACGACGCGCACCGCGGGTCGATGTACGGGTTTTTCGAGACGCAGTTCGGGGTGCGCATGCTGAAGGCGCAGGAAAAGCTGCGCGCGGTGGCTGCCGACGACACCGCTGCAGCGCTGCTGGGCGTGCCGCCCGGCGCGCCGCTGCTCGCCGTCGACCGAGTGACCCTCACCTATGGCGACCGGCCCGTGGAAGTGCGCAGGGGCCTGTGCGCCACCCGCGCCCACCACTACCTGAACGAGCTGCAGTGATGGCGCGGCCGGCCGCGCGAAAAGCAGCGTTCGTGGCGTCGCCCGCGCCGGTGGCGCTATAATTTCGTGCTGTGCACAAACCGTGCGGCAATCGCCGCTTCGCGCGTGCCCACCGTTTTCGAGGCCGTTTTGGTGTTTTTCCGTCGCCGCATCGCCGAGGACTGATCGCATGCCCGCGCTGGATCGCCCCGTCGTCAAGCCGCGCCCCGTCTATCTCGATCTGTTCGCGATCCGTCAGCCTCTGGCGGCGGTCGTGTCGATCCTGCATCGGATCAGCGGCGCGCTGCTGTTCCTCGTCGGCATCCCCGTGCTGCTGTGGGGTGTGCAGGCGAGCCTCGAATCGCCCGAGACGTTCGCCCACTACAAGGCGGTGGCGGCGCATCCCTTCGCGAAGCTCGTGGGTCTCGCGCTGGCGTGGGCGTACCTCCATCACCTTCTCGCCGGCGTCCGCCATCTCGTCCTCGATCTCCACGTGGGACTCGATCTCCAGTCGGCGCGGCGCTCCGCGGCGATCGTCTTCGTGCTTGCGCTGCTGCTCACGCTGATCGTCGCGGTGCGCCTGTGGTGACGCCATGATCACGGCGGGCGAGCAGCGCGCGGGCAGCGCGCACTACGGCTGGCGCGACTGGCTGTCGCAGCGCGTCACGGCGGTGATCATGCTGCTGTACACGCTGCTCGTGATCGGCATCGTGATGTGGCACGGCGGCCTCGACTATCCGGTGTGGAAGGCGATGTTCGCGAGCGGCGCGTTCCGGCTCGCCACGTTCCTCTGCATGATGGCGGTGCTGTTCCACGCGTGGGTGGGCGTGCGCAACATCGCGATGGACTACATCAAGCCGACCGGCATCCGCCTCGCGTTCCAGATGCTCGTGATCTCGGTGCTGATCGCCTACGCGGGTTGGACCATCCAGCTGCTATGGGGTGCGCCGTGAGTCTCGCCAGGGCGCTTCCGGTGCGCAAGTTCGACGCCGTGCTGGTCGGCGCCGGTGGCGCGGGCATGCGCGCGTCGCTGCAGCTCGCCGAGGCCGGCTTGTCGGTGGCCGTGCTGTCGAAGGTGTTCCCCACGCGCTCGCACACGGTCGCCGCGCAGGGCGGCATCGGCGCGTCGCTCGGCAACATGGGCGACGACAGCTGGCTCTGGCACATGTACGACACGATCAAGGGCTCCGACTGGCTTGGCGACCAGGATGCGATCGAGTACATGTGCAAGATGGCGCCGCAGGTCGTCTACGAGCTCGAGCATTTCGGGATGCCGTTCGACCGCAACCCGGACGGCACGATCTACCAGCGGCCGTTCGGCGGCCACTCGGCCAACTTCGGCGAGAAGCCGATCCAGCGCTCGTGCGCCGCGGCCGACCGCACCGGCCATGCGATGTTGCACACGCTGTACCAGCGGAACGTCCGCGCGCGCACCCAGTTCTTCGTCGAATGGATGGCGCTCGACCTGATCCGCGACGCTGAAGGCAGCGTCGTCGGCGTGACTGCGCTGGAGATGGAAACCGGCGAGGTGATGATCCTGCAGGCCAAGGCGACAATCCTCGCCACCGGCGGCGCCGGGCGCATCTTCGCAGCCTCCACCAACGCGTTCATCAACACCGGCGACGGCCTCGGCATGGCCGCGCGCGCCGAGCTGCCTCTGGAGGACATGGAGTTCTGGCAGTTCCATCCCACCGGCGTGGCGGGCGCCGGCGTGCTGATCACCGAAGGCGTCCGCGGCGAGGGCGGCATCCTCCTCAACTCGGCCGGCGAGCGCTTCATGGAGCGCTACGCGCCGAACCTGAAGGACCTCGCTTCCCGCGACGTCGTCAGCCGCTCGATGGACCAGGAGATCAAGGAAGGGCGCGGCTGCGGTCCCAACAAGGACTACGTGCTGCTGAAGCTCGATCACCTCGGCCCCGAGGTGATCATGAAAAGGCTGCCGTCCATCCATGAGATCGCGCTCAAGTTCGCCAACGTCGACGCCACGAAGGAGCCCATTCCCGTCGTGCCGACGATCCACTACCAGATGGGCGGCATCCCGACGAACATTCACGGCCAGGTCGTGGCGCCGAAGGACGGCAGCCCGAACACCGTCGTGCCGGGCCTCTACGCGGTGGGCGAATGCGCGTGCGTGTCGGTGCACGGCGCCAACCGGCTCGGCACCAATTCGCTGCTCGACCTGATCGTGTTCGGCCGCGCGACCGGCAACTTCCTCGTCGACCAGAACCTGCCGGCCGAGGGGCAGCGCGCGCTGCCGCGCGACGCCGGCGAGCTCTCGCTGTCGCGCCTCGCGCGGATCGACACGGCGACGGGCGGAGAGTCGGTGCCGGGCGTCGCGGCCACGCTGCGCAAGACGATGCAGGCGCACTGCGGCGTGTTCCGCAACGCGGAGCTCCTGTCGGCGGGCGTATCGAAGGTGATGGAGCTGGAGCAGCAGGCGGCGCGCACGTCGATCACCGACCGCAGCCGCGTGTTCAACACGGCGCGCGTGGAGGCGCTCGAGCTCGACAATCTGATCGAGACGGCCAAGGCGACGATCGTGTCCGCGCATGCGCGGCAGGAATCGCGCGGCGCGCAGGCGCGCAGCGACTTTCCCAACCGCGACGATGCCCACTGGCTGAAGCACACGCTGTGGTATCGCGCCGGGAACCGCCTCGACTACAAGCCGGTCAATCTGAAGCCGCTCACCGTCGACGCATTCCCGCCGAAAGCCCGAACCTACTGAATGCCCCGGAACACCGATGAAATTCCGCATCTACCGCTACGATCCGGAGAAGGACGCCAAGCCCTGGTACAAGGACTACGACGTCGCGCTCGATCCGCACGACCGGATGCTCCTCGACGCGCTGGTGCGCGTGAAGGAAGTGGACGACACGCTGTCGTTCCGGCGCAGCTGCCGCGAAGGCGTGTGCGGCTCCGACGCCATGAACATCAATGGCAAGAACGGGCTGGCGTGCGTCACCAACCTGAAGACGCTGAAGGAGCCGGTGGAGCTTCGCCCGCTGCCCGGCCTGCCGGTGATCCGCGACCTGATCGTCGACATGGCGCAGTTCTTCAAGCAGTACCACTCGATCCGCCCGTATCTCGTCAACGACACGCCGCCGCCGGAGAAGGAGCGGCTGCAGTCGCCGGAAGAGCGCGAGAAGCTCGACGGCTTGTACGAATGCATCCTCTGCGCGTGCTGCTCCACGGCATGCCCGTCCTTCTGGTGGAATCCCGACAAGTTCGTCGGGCCCGCCGGATTGCTCGCCGCGTACCGCTTCATGGCGGACAGCCGCGACCAGGCGATGAACGAGCGTCTCGACAACCTCGAGGACCCGTACCGGCTCTTCCGCTGCCACACGATCATGAACTGCGTGGACGTCTGCCCGAAGGGCCTGAACCCCACGGGCGCGATCGGCCGGATCAAGGAAATCATGGTGAAGCGGGCGGTGTGACGTGGAGGCCCCGCTCATCGCCGCGCCCGCGGGCGGCGCGCCCGGTTCCGCCGCCGCCGCCGCGCCGGTGCGCGACCCGGCGCGGCTCGCGCGGATCCGCTGGCGCTGCCGCCGCGGCCTGCTCGAGAACGACATCATCCTGGCGCGTTTCCTGGACGCCCGCGCCGACGGCCTCGACGACGCCACCGTCGCGATGCTGGACCGGCTGCTCGATCTGCCGGACAACGATTTGTGGGATCTGATCGCCGGCCGCGTCGAGCCGGACGACGCCTCGGTGCGCCCGCTGCTCGACGAGCTGCGTGCGCTGTGAGAGCGACGACAACGACACACCGACGGAGGAGAATCCCGGGCCTCGCGCTGTTCGAGCCTGCCCCTGACGTTGCCAACAAGGACGCACGATGACCGACCGCACCGCCACGCTCTCCTTCTCCGATGGCACCGCCCCCGTCACGTTCCCCGTGCTGCAGGGCACGATCGGTCCCGACGTGATCGACATCCGTACGCTGTACGGCAAGACGGGCAAGTTCACGTACGACCCCGGCTTCATGTCGACGGCGGCCTGCAATTCCGCCATCACCTACATCGACGGCGACAAGGGCGAGCTCCTCTATCGCGGCTATCCGATCGAGGAGCTCGCCGTCCACTGCGACTTTCTCGAGGTCTGCTACCTGCTGCTCTACGGCGAGCTGCCCAACAAGACGCAGAACAAGCAGTTCGACGAAGTCGTGACACGCCACACGATGGTCAACGAGCAGATGCAGTTCTTCCTGCGCGGATTCCGCCGCGACGCCCATCCGATGGCCGTGCTCACCGGCCTCGTCGGCGCGATGAGCGCGTTCTACCCGGACTCGATGAACCTGCACGACGCCCACCAGCGCGACATCTCCGCGCACCGGCTCATCGCCAAGATGCCCACGCTGGTGGCGATGGCCTACAAATACACGGTCGGCCAGCCGTACATCTACCCGCGCAACGAGCTGTCGTACACGGCCAACTTCATGCGCATGATGTTCGCCACGCCCTGCGAGGAATACGTCGTCAACCCGGTGCTGGTGCGCGCGCTCGACCGCATCTTCATCCTGCATGCCGATCACGAGCAGAACGCGTCGACGTCCACCGTGCGGCTGTGCGCATCCTCCGGCACGAACCCGTTCGCGGCCATCGCCGCCGGCGTCGCGTGCCTGTGGGGGCCCGCGCACGGCGGCGCCAACGAGGCTGCGCTCAACATGCTCTACGACATCCAGAAGCAGGGCGGCGTCGAGAAGATCGGCGAGTTCGTCACCAAGGTGAAGGACAAGAACTCCAACGTGCGCCTGATGGGCTTCGGCCACCGCGTGTACAAGAACTACGATCCGCGCGCGAAGCTGATGCGCGAGACGTGCCACGAGGTGCTGGAAGCGCTGGGCCTCGCCGACGATCCGTTGTTCAAGCTCGCGATGGCGCTCGAGAAGATCGCGCTTGAGGACGACTATTTCGTGTCGCGCAAGCTCTACCCGAACGTCGACTTCTACTCGGGCATCGTCCAGAAGGCCATCGGCATTCCGGTGTCGCTGTTCACCGCGATCTTTGCCACGGCGCGCACCGTGGGCTGGATCGCGCAGCTGAACGAGATGATCGCCGATCCGGAATACAAGATCGGCCGCCCGCGCCAGCTCTTCGTCGGCGCGACGCGCCGCTCGGTGCCGCCGCTGGAAAAGCGCTCGTAACCGTCTTTGCACCGCCGCCGCCCGCCATTGCACGGCGGCGGCGCCGCCCCCATCTGACGAGGTGACGCCATGGGCAGCATGACCGAATTCCTGGACAGCAGCACGCTGTTCGGCAGCAACGCGCCGTTCATCGAGGAGCTGTACGACCAGTACCTCGCCAACCCGGCCAGCGTCAGCGCCGAATGGAAGGCCTATTTCGACGAGCTCCGCGGCGGCGCCGACGACGTCGCGCACGCCCCCGTGATCGCGTCGTTCGTCGAGCTCGCCCGCAGCCGCAAGGTCGCCGGCGCCATGGTCGACTCCACCACGATGCACAAGCAGGTGCTCGTGCTGCGGCTCATCAGCAAGTACCGCACGCTGGGCGTGTTCATCGCCAACCTCGATCCGCTGCAGCGGCAGGACCCGCCGTACATCCCGGACCTCGACCTTCGGACCTACCAGTTCACCGAAGGCGACATGGAGACGGAGTTCGACGTCGGCTCGCTCAAGACGGGTCCGGCGCGGATGCGTCTCAAGGACATCATCACCGCGCTCGCCGAGACGTACTGCGGCACGTTTGGCGTCGAGTACATGTACATCTCGGACACGCCGACCAAGCGCTTCGTCCAGCAGCGGATCGAGCCGATCCGCTCGCGGCCCGATTACACGCCCGAGCAGCGCCGCCACATCCTCGAGCGGCTCACCGCCGCCGAGACGCTCGAGCGTTACCTGCACACCAAGTACGTCGGCCAGAAGCGCTTCTCGGGCGAGGGCGGCGACAGCCTCATTCCGATGCTGGACCTCCTGGTGCAGAAGGCCGGCACGCAGGGCGTGGGCGAGATCGTGATGGGCATGGCGCACCGCGGGCGCCTGAACGTGCTCGTCAACACGCTGGGCAAGATGCCCGCCGACCTCTTTTCCGAATTCGAGGGCAAGGGCGCGCAGGACCTTCCCGCCGGCGACGTCAAGTACCACCAGGGCTTCTCGTCCGACGTCTCCACGCCGGGCGGTCCGGTGCACCTCACGCTGGCGTTCAATCCGTCGCACCTGGAGATCGTGAACCCGGTGGTCGAGGGCAGCGTGCGCGCGCGCCAGCATCGCCGCAAGGATACGGAGGGCGACCAGGTGCTGCCCGTGCTGATCCACGGGGACGCCGCCATCGCCGGGCAGGGCGTGGTCCAGGAATGCCTGAACATGGCGCAGACGCGCGGCTATTACACCGGCGGCACCGTCCACATCGTCATCAACAACCAGATCGGCTTCACGACCAGCGATCCGCGCGACACGCGCGGCACGATCTACTGCACCGACATCGCCAAGATGATCGAGACGCCGATCTTTCACGTGAACGGCGACGATCCGGAAGCCTGCCTCCTCGCCGTCGAGCTGGCGATGGACTACCGCCGCCAGTTCCACAAGGACGTCTTCATCGACCTCGTGTGCTTCCGGCGCCTCGGCCACAACGAGGCCGACGAGCCGATGGTCACGCAACCGCTGATGTACAAGAAGATCCAGGCGCATCCGGGCACGCGCAAGCTCTACGCCGACAAGCTGATCGCCGAAGGCGTGGTCACCGCCGAGGAAGCCGACGCGATGATCGCCACCTACCGCGCGGCGATGGACAAGGGCTACCACACCAACAAGACGATCCTGGCGAACTACAAGCCGCCGTTCACCGTCGACTGGTCGCGGTTCAAGGGGCAGCACTGGACCGACGTGGCCGACACGCGCGTCCCCCTCGAGCACCTGAAGGCGCTCGGGCTGAAGGCCGCGAGCGTGCCGCCCAGCTTCAAGCTCCATTCGCGCGTGGAGAAGGTCGTCGCCGACCGCCGCGCCATGGCGGAAGGGAAGCAGCCGATCGACTGGGGGATGGGCGAAACGCTGGCGTACGCGTCCCTGCTCGACGAAGGCTACGGCGTGCGGATCTCCGGCGAGGACGTCGGCCGCGGCACGTTTTCGCACCGCCATGCGGTGCTGCACGACCAGAATCGCGAGAAGTGGGACTCGGGCACGTGGATTCCGCTGCAGCACATCAAGCCCGACCAGCCGGATTTCGAGATCATCGATTCGGTCCTCACCGAGGAGGCCGTGCTCGGATTCGAGTATGGCTACACCACGTCCGAGCCCAACCAGCTCGTCATCTGGGAGGCGCAGTTCGGCGACTTCGCCAACGGCGCGCAGGTGGTGATCGACCAGTTCGTGGCATCGGGCGAGGTGAAATGGGGTCGCGTCTGCGGGCTCGTGATGCTGCTGCCGCACGGGTACGAAGGGCAGGGCCCGGAGCACTCGTCGGCGCGGCCGGAGCGTTATCTGCAGCTCTGCGCGCAGCACAACCTGCAGGTCTGCGTGCCGTCCACGCCCGCTCAGATCTTCCATCTGCTGCGCCGGCAGATGGTGCGCAACTACCGCAAGCCGCTGATCGTGATGAGCCCGAAGAGCCTGCTGCGCCACAAGGAGGCCGTCTCCACGATCGAGGAATGCGCCGACGGCACGTTCCACACGGTGATCGGCGAGGTCGACAAGCTCGACACGAAGAAGGTGCGGCGGGTGATCGTGTGCTCCGGCAAGATCTACTACGAGCTCCTGGCTTACCGGCGCGAGCGCAAGATCGACGACATCGCGATCCTGCGCCTCGAGCAGCAGTATCCGTTCCCGCACGAGGACTACAAGAACGCGGTCGGCAAGTACGCGCAGGCCAGGGAAGTGGTGTGGTGCCAGGAGGAGCCGCAGAACCAGGGTGCCTGGTACCGCCTGCGTGCGATGCTGCGCGCGGACATCGACGCGAAGAAGGTGCTCGCCTACGCGGGCCGCGCGGTGTCGGCGTCCACCGCCGTCGGCTACGCGGCGCGGCACATGGCCGAGCAGAAGGCGCTGATCGAGGACGCGTTCGCGGAAAAGTTGCAGAGTGGCGAGATGGTGCTCGCGCGCTAACAGGGGAAAACGCAGAATCATGAGAATTGAAGTCAAGGTGCCGCAGCTGCCGGAATCGGTGGCGGAGGCGACGCTCGTCAACTGGCACAAGCAGCCGGGGCAGGCGGTCAAGCGCGACGAGAACCTGATCGACGTCGAGACGGACAAGGTCGTGCTGGAACTGCCGGCGCCGAGCGACGGTGTGCTGGTCGAGATCAAGCAGCCCGACGGCGCGACGGTCACGTCGAACGACGTCATCGCCGTCATCGACACGGAGGCGACGGGCGCCGGCGCCGCGACACCCGCGCCGGCGGCGGCCAAGGCTGCGGCGCCCGCGGCAGCGCCAGCGCCGGCCACTGCGGCACCGCAAGCCGCGGCACCGGTTGCGGCTCCCGCCACGGCGATGCCCGCCGCGCGCAAGATGATGGCCGACGCCGCCATCGACCCGGCCACCGTCGCCGGCACCGGCCGCGGCGGCCGCATCACCAAGGGCGACGTCCTCGCCGCGGGCACGGCGCCCGCGCCGGCAGCGCCGTCGGCGCCGGCGCAACCGGCCCCCGCGGCGAAACCCGCGCCGGTCGCGCCAGCGCTGACGCAGGGGGCGCGTCCCGAGCAGCGCGTGCCGATGTCGCGGCTTCGCCAGCGCGTGGCCGAGCGCCTCGTGCAGTCGCAATCGACGGCCGCGATCCTCACCACGTTCAACGAAGTGAACATGCAGCCCGTGATCGAGCTCCGCAATCGCTACAAGGAGCGCTTCGAGAAGGAGCACGGCGTGAAGCTCGGCTTCATGGGCTTCTTCGTGAAGGCGGCGGTGCACGCGCTGAGGAAATATCCGGCGCTGAACGCGTCGATCGACGGCCACGACATCGTCTATCACGGCTACTTCGACGTCGGCATCGCCGTCGGCAGCCCGCGCGGCCTCGTCGTTCCCATCGTGCGGGACGCGGACCAGCTCTCGGTCGCCGAGATCGAGAAGCAGATCGCCGACTACGGCAAGCGCGCCAACGAGGGCAAGCTGACGGTGGAGGAGCTGACCGGCGGCACGTACACGATCAGCAACGGCGGCGTCTTCGGCTCGATGCTGTCCACGCCGATCATCAATCCGCCGCAATCGGCCATCCTGGGCGTGCACGCGACCAAGGAGCGCGCGGTGGTCGAGAACGGCCAGGTGGTGGTGCGGCCGATGAACTACCTCGCGCAGTCGTACGACCACCGGATCATCGACGGCCGCGAGGCGGTGCTGTCGCTCGTCGCGATCAAGGACGCGCTGGAAGACCCGGCGCGGATGCTGCTGGATCTCTAGTCCATGGCGCAAACGTTCGACGTGGTCGTGATCGGCGGCGGGCCCGGCGGCTACATCGCCGCCATTCGCGCGGCGCAGCTCGGCTTCGCCACCGCCTGCATCGACGACTGGTCGCGCCCGGACGGCAAGCCGGCACCCGGCGGCACGTGCACGAACGTCGGCTGCATTCCGTCGAAGGCGCTGCTGCAGTCGTCGGAGCACTACGAGCACGCGGGCCATTCGTTCGCCGCCCACGGCATCGACGTCGCCGGCCTCTCGATCGACGTGCCGCGGATGCAGGCGCGCAAGGAAAAGGTCGTCACGCAGAACAACGACGGCATCCTCTACCTGTTCAAGAAGAACAAGGTCACGTTCTTCCACGGCCTCGGCGCGTTCGCGGGCAAGGACGGCGACCACTGGAAGATCGCCGTCACGGGCCCGGGGGCTGCCGAGCTGGTCGCGCGCAGCGTGATCGTCGCCACGGGCAGCTCGCCGCGCGCGCTGCCGGGCGTCGCGATCGACAACGTCCGGGTGCTCGACAACGCCGGCGCGCTGGCGCTTGCCGAGGTTCCGGCGCGGCTCGGCGTGGTGGGGGCCGGCGTCATCGGTCTCGAGATGGGCAGCGTCTGGCGCCGCCTGGGATCGAAGGTGACGGTGCTGGAAGCGCTGCCCGCGTTCCTCGGCGCGGCCGACGAGGCGGTGGCGAAGGAAGCGCAGAAGGTTTTCACGCGCCAGGGCCTCGCGATCGAGCTCGGCGTGAAGATCGGCAAGGTCGCCGTCACGCCCGAGGACGTCACCGTCGACTACGCCGACGCCGCCGGCAAGGCGCAGTCCGTCCCGTTCGACCGCCTGATCGTCTCGATCGGACGCATCCCGCATACGACGGGCCTCAACGCCGAGGCCGTGGGCCTCGCGCTCGACGCCCGCGGCTTCGTCACGGTGGACGCCGAGTGCCGCACGAACCTCGCCAACGTGTGGGCCATCGGCGACGTCGTCCGCGGCCCGATGCTGGCGCACAAGGCCGAGGAGGAGGGCGTGGCCGTGGCCGAGCGCATCGCCGGCCAGCACGGTCACGTCGATTTCAACACGGTGCCGTGGGTGATCTACACGTCGCCGGAGATCGCCTGGGTCGGGCAGACGGAACAGCAACTGAAGGCCGCAGGCGTCGCCTACCGTGCGGGCACGTTCCCCTTCACGGCCAACGGCCGCGCCCGCGCGCTCGGCGACACCACGGGCTTCGTCAAGATGCTGGCGGACGCGAAGACCGATCGCATCCTGGGCGTGCACATCATCGGCCCCGTCGCGTCGGAGCTGATCTCGGAAGCGGTCGTCGCGATGGAGTTCGGCGCGTCGAGCGAGGACCTGGCGCGCATCTGCCACGCCCATCCGTCGCTGTCCGAGGCGACCAAGGAAGCCGCACTCGCGGTGGACAAGCGCGCCTTGAACTTCTGAGCGTGACCGGGGCCGACTACCCCGGACAGATCGCGCGCCGCGAAGGCGCGCTCTTCGATTACCTCGCCCCGCTGCTTTCGGCGCGGGGCATCATGCTGGACCACGCGCAGACCGACGCCCTCGAGCGGCTGCAGGTTCTGGCCGACGAGCTCGCCGCGTTCCGCACCGCGCGGCGCTCCACGCTGAAGCGCCTGTTCGCCCCGCCGGACGTGCCGCGCGGCGTCTACCTGTGGGGCGGCGTGGGCCGGGGCAAGAGCTTCCTGATGGACAGCTTCTACGCGTGCGTGGCGGTGCGCCGCAAGACGCGCGTCCACTTCCACGCGTTCATGCGCGACGTGCACGAGTCGCTCGCCACGCTGAAGCAGGAGGCGGATCCGCTGACGCTCGTCGCCGAGCGGATCGCGCGCAAGTGGCGCCTCGTCTGTTTCGACGAATTCCACGTGTCCGACATCGCCGACGCGATGATCCTCGGGCGGCTGCTCGACGGGCTGTTCTCGCGCGGGGTCGTGTTCGTCATGACGTCGAACTATCGGCCCGACACGCTGTGGCCCGACGGCCTGCAGCGCGAGCGCTTCCTGCCTGCGATCGCGCTGATCGAGCGCTGGCTCGACGTCCTGGAGGTGGACGCCGGCGTCGACTACCGGCTGCGCACGCTCGCGCAGGCGCCCACGTTCCACGTGCCGGCGGGGCCGGCCGCCGAGGCGGCGCTCGGCCGCGCGTTCGACGCGATGGCGAGCGGCCCCGACGAGGACCCGCGCCTGACCGTCGAGGGGCGTCCGCTGGTCGCCCGCCGCCGGTCCGGCAGCATGGCCTGGTTCGACTTCGCCACGCTCTGCGCGGGACCCCGCTCGCAGCGCGACTACCTCGAGCTCGCCCGGCGGTTCGCGGTGCTCCTGGTCTCCGGCATTCCGCGGCTCGGGCCGGCCACCGCCGACCAGGCGCGGCGCTTCACGTGGCTCGTCGACATACTGTACGATCATCGCGTCAAGCTGCTGGCCTCGGCCGAAGCGCCCGCCGAAGCGCTGTATACCGAAGGCCCCAACGCGCAGGAGTTTCCCCGCACCGTGAGCCGGCTGATCGAGATGCGCACGCGCGAATACATGGCCCACCCGCACGTCGCGCCCGCCGGGCCGGCCGCCCCGCCCGAACCGCTGTCCTGAACGCGTTCCATTCCCATCCGGAGGAGACCCCCGTGCAGACTTTCAAGGCCTATCGCACGTTCGAGCAGGACAAGGTCGTGCAAAGCCGTTTCGTGGACATGACCGAAGCGGAGCTCGATCCCGGCGATGTCCTGATCCGGACCAAGTACTCGACGATCAACTACAAGGACGCCCTGTCGTACAACGGCACCGGACGCATCATGCGCAAGTACCCCACGGTGGCCGGCATCGACATGGCGGGCACGGTGGAGCGCAGCAACGACGCCCGCTGGAAGCGCGGCGACAAGGTGATCGTCACCGGCTATGACCTCGGCGTCGCGCACGACGGCGGCTACGCCGAGCTCGTGCGCGTGCCGGCCGACTGGGTCGTCCGCCGGCCCGAGAGCATGACGGCCTTCGACGCGATGACGCTCGGCACCGCCGGCTTCACCGCCGCGCTCGCCGTCCACCTGATGGAGCACAACGGGCTGGAGCCCGGCCACGGTCGCGTCGCCGTCACCGGCGCCACCGGCGGCGTGGGGTCGGTCGCGATCGAGATCCTGGCCAAGCAGGGATACGACGTCGTCGCCATCACCGGCAAGGAGAAGGAGGCCGAATACCTGAAGGGCATCGGCGCGCGGGAAGTGCTGCTGCGCCAGTCGCTCGATTTTTCGCGGATCCGTCCGCTCGACAAGGCGACGTGGGCGGGCGCCGTCGACAACCTCGGCGGCGACATGCTGGCGTGGCTGCTGTCGACCATGCAGGTGGCGGGGCGCGTGGCGGCCGTCGGCCTTGCCGCCGACATGAAGCTCAACACGTCGGTGGCGCCGTTCATCCTGCGCGGCGTCGGGCTCCTCGGCGTCGACAGCGTGAACTGCCCGATGTCGCTCCGCCAGACGCTGTGGAACAAGCTCGCCGTCCAGTGGCGTCCCGACCGCGTGCACGACCAGGTGCGCACGATCGACTTCGACGAGCTGCCCGAGCACTTCGACGCGTACATCAAGGGAATGGTCCGCGGCCGCATGGTCGTGCGCATCGGCGCCGACTCGCATCCCTGAGGCAGCGTTCGCATGACCGGCTACCGCGATTTTCATCGCCGGTCGCTCGCCGACCGCGAGGGCTTCTGGCGCGACGAAGCCGCGCTGATCGAGTGGCAGACGCCGTTCGCGCAGGTGCTGGACGATGCGCGGCCGCCGTTTGCCCGGTGGTTCGTCGGCGGCCGCACGAACCTCTGCCACAACGCGGTCGACCGCCATCTCGCGGCGCGCGGGGACCAGGCGGCGCTCATATATATCTCGACCGAGACCGGCCGCGCGGCCACCCATACGTACCACGAGCTTCATGCGGAAGTGAATCGTTTCGCCGCGATCCTCCAGGCGCAAGGCGTAGGGCGCGGCGACCGCGTGCTGGTCTACATGCCGATGATCCCGGAGGCGACGTTCGCCATGCTCGCGTGCGCGCGCATCGGCGCGATCCACTCCGTGGTGTTCGGCGGATTCGCCGCGGCGTCGCTGGCGCTGCGGATCGACGACGCGCGGCCGGTGGCGATGGTCACCGCGGATGCCGGCATGCGCGGAGGCAAGACGGTTCCGTACAAGCATCTCGTCGACGAGGCGATCCGGCTCGCGAAGCATCCGCCGCGCGCGGTGGTGATCGTCGACCGCGGCCTCGATCCGGGCATGCCGCGGACGGCGGGCCGCGACCACGACTACGCGGCGCTGCGGCAGGCGCACATCGACGATCGCGTGCCGTGCGCATGGCTGGAATCGTCGGAGCCTTCGTACATCCTCTACACGTCCGGCACCACCGGCAAGCCGAAGGGCGTGCAGCGCGACACCGGCGGCTACGCGGTGGCCCTCGCGTCGTCGATGCGGCGGATCTTCGACGTCGCGCCCGGCGAAACCATGTTCACCACGAGCGACATCGGCTGGGTGGTCGGTCACTCGTACATCATCTACGGCCCGCTGATCAACGGCTCGACGACGATCATGTACGAAGGCCTGCCGATCCGCCCCGATCCCGCCATCTGGTGGAAGATCGTCGCCGAGCACGGCGTGAAGACGATGTTCAGCTCGCCCACGGCGATCCGTGTATTGAAAAAGCACGATGCAGTTCACATGAAACTGCATGATGTGACCTGTCTGAAGTACCTTTTTCTGGCCGGCGAGCCGCTCGACGAGCCGACAGCGCGCTGGGCGAGTGAATCGCTCGGCGTCGCCATCGTCGACAACTACTGGCAGACCGAGACCGGCTGGCCGATCCTGTCGGCGCAGCCCGGCGTGGAGGAGACGCCGCGCAAGTTCGGCTCGCCGTCGTTTCCCGTGTACGGCTACGATGTCCGGCTGCTCGACGAGATCACGGGCGCCGAGGTGGGCGTCGACCAGAAGGGCGTGCTCACGATCGTGCCGCCGCTGCCGCCCGGCTGCATGAGCACCGTGTGGGGCGACGACGACCGCTTCATCGGGACGTACTTCAAGACGATCCCCGGCCAGCTCGTCTACTCGACGTTCGACTGGGCGACGCGCGACGCCGACGGCTATTACTTCGTGCTGGGCCGCACCGATGACGTCATCAACGTCGCCGGCCATCGCCTCGGCACGCGGGAGATCGAGGAAGCCGTGCAGGCGCATGCCGGCGTCGCCGAGGTCGCCGTCGTGGGCATCGCCGACGGCGTCAAGGGCCAGGTGCCGGTGGCGTTCGTCGTCGTCAAGGATCCTGCGCGCGTCGCCACGCCGGAGGCCGCGGCCGCCGTGCGGAAGGAGGTGATGGACACCGTCGATCGCGAGCTCGGCGCCATCGGCCGGCCGGCGCATGTTCACTTCGTCGCGCTGCTGCCCAAGACCCGCTCCGGCAAGCTGCTGCGCCGCTCGATCCAGGCGCTGGCCGAAGGACGCGATCCCGGCGACCTGACGACGATCGAGGATCCCGGCGCGCTGGAGCAGATCCGCGCGGCGCTCGCCGCCCGATGACGCGGTCCCGGCCGCGCGCGCGCGGCCGCGCGCTTCGGTCGACTAGGCGATAATGGTCGACTTTTGCCCGCCGCTCCGGATGCCCGCCGCTCAATCCTTCCCGCCATCGCCAGGCCCGCGCCACGCGCAGCTCGCCGTCGCCACGCGCGGGGGCGCGGTCGAGAGCGTCCATTACGGCTCGATCGCGGTCACCGATCGCGCGGGCCGCCTGCTGTTCTCGGCCGGCGACCCCGACATGCTCACGTTCACCCGCAGCGCGCTGAAGCCGCTGCAGGCGCTGCCGTTCGTCGCGGGCGGCGGCCTCGAGCGGTTCGGCTATTCGACGGCGCAGACGGCGCTGCTCTGCGCGAGCCACTCGGGCGAGCCGCGGCACGTCACGGCGGTGGCCGACATGCTGGCGCGCGCCGGCAACGCGCCCGGCGACCTGCAGTGCGGCACGCAGGCGCCCGGGTTCTACGACGTGAAGGGCGAGGTGCCGCCGCCGCCGCCTTATTCGCCGCTCGCCCACAACTGCTCCGGCAAGCACAGCGGCATGCTGGCGTACTGCACGCAGTGCGGGCTGTCCAAGGCCGACTACCTCGCTCCCGGGCATCCGCTGCAACAGGCGATCCGCGCGGCAGTCGCGGCGTACACCGGCGTGCCCGACGCCGCGCTGGTGTCGGGCATCGACGGCTGCTCCGCGCCGAATTACGCCGTCCCGCTCGCGCGCCTCGCGCATGCGTTCGCGCGCCTGGCCGAGGGCGCGCCCGATCCCCGCTACGGGCGGGCGCCCCAGGTGCTCGCCGATGCGATGATTCGCCACCCCGAAATGGTGTCGGGCGAGGGCCGCAGCGATCTCGCGCTGATGCAGGCGGGACGCGGCGACTGGGTCGCCAAGGTGGGCGCGGAGGGCGTCCAGGCGCTCGGCGTGCGCAGCCACGGTCTCGGCATCGCAGTGAAGGTGGCGGACGGGCAGAAGCGGGGCCTCTATCCCGCCGTCATCGCGGTGCTGGAGGCGCTCGGCCTCGTCGACGCCCCGGCGCGCGCGCTGCTGGCCGGTTGGGGCCACCCTGCCGTGCGCAACTATCGCGGCCTCGTGACCGGCGATGTGCAGTCGACCGTTGTACTGGACAAACACTGACCGCCGGGCGGCTGCGGGAATAACCCTAGGATGCACGTGAACTTAGCGCTCGCCGCCGGGTCTGTTGCGAGATGCGTGCGCCCTCGTGGCGCGCCGCGGACGCCCCATCCGCGGCGCCAGCCGCTCGCCGGCTGCCGCGCCTGCCGTTCGGCAGGCATAACAACGACATTGATTCAGGGACTACCCGCGGATGGGTGATCGCGAAGTCGATCAGCAGCTCGTAGAGCGAGCGCAACGGGGCGACAAGCGCGCATTCGAGCTGCTGGTGACGAAATACCAGCGCAAGCTGGGCAGGCTGCTGTCGCGGCTGGTGCGCGACCCGGCGGAGGTCGAGGACGTGACGCAGGAAGCGTTCATCAAGGCGTACCGGGCGCTGCCGAGCTTCCGGGGAGAAAGCGCGTTCTACACTTGGCTGTACCGCATCGGGATCAACACGGCGAAGAACTATCTCGTCGCGATGGGCCGTCGCGCGCCCACGTCCACCGGCTTCGACCACGAGGAAGCCGAGAATTTCGAGGACGCCGAGCAGCTCCGGGACACCGCCACGCCGGAGAACGAGCTGATCGGCAAGCAGATCGCCGAAACAGTGAACCGCGCGATGGATCAGTTGCCTGAGGATTTGCGCACCGCGATCACGCTGCGCGAAATCGACGGCCTGAGCTACGAGGAAATTGCAGACGTCATGAAATGCCCGATCGGCACGGTACGATCCCGCATCTTTCGCGCGCGCGAAGCCATCGCCGCCGAACTGCGGCCGATGCTCGGGACCGAAGAGAACCGGAGATGGTGATGAACGAAAATCTTTCGCGCCTGATGGACGGCGACCTCGACCCCAGCGAGCTCGACAGCCTGTGCGGCAGCCTGGCCAAGCCGGACCTGGTGGCCACCTGGTCGTGCTACCACGTGATCGGCGAGTCGCTGCGCGGCTCGTCGTCGATCCCGTGCGGCTACACGGCGCGATTCGCCGCGAGGCTGGCAGCGGAGCCCACGGTGCTGGCGCCGCGGACGCGGGCGGCCACGCCCCCCGCCACATGGATCTTCGCCGCGGCGGCCACGGTAGCCGCCGTCACGGTCGTCGGCTGGACTGCGATGTCGGTCATCGGGGAAAGCCCGGCGGCCGTCGCCAAGGCCAGCGAAGCGGGAAGCCTCAGCGCCGCGCGGCTGCGCCCATCCACGGTGCCTGCCGATTACCTGCTCGCGCACCAGGAGTACTCCCCCGCCACGGCCATGCAGATGGGACCCTATATGCGCGCCGTCGGCACCCAGCCGGCCGAAACGCCGGCTGACCGGCCGTGACCCGCTGAAGCGCCTATGGGGGCACCTCGCACGTCGACCCGGCCGGCGCGGCGCTACGCGCTCCCGCCCGTCGCCCTGGTCCTGCTGCTGTTCGCCGCGTCGGCGCGTGCCGAGGAAGCCAACCAGTGGCTCGCCCGCGTCGCCAAGGCCGCCCGCGAGCTCTCCTACGTCGGCACCGTGGTCTACCAGCGCGGCACGCGCGTCGAGTCGTCCCGGCTCGTCCACCTGTACGACGGCGGCAAGGAAACCGAGAAGCTCGTGAGCCTCGACGGCCCCGCGCGCGAGGTGATCCGCAACATGGGCGAGGTGCGCACGTATTTCCCGGACGCGCAGGTCGTCCGCGTCGAGCCGCGCACGTTCCGCAACGCGTTTCCCTCGGTGTCGTCCGAGCAGCAGAAGTCGCTCGCCCAGTTCTACGATTTCCGCGCGCTGGAGCGCGAGCGCGTCGGGGGCCACATTGCCGACGTCGTCGCGTTCGAGCCGCGCGACGGCCTCCGCTACGGCCACCGCTTCTGGTCCGACGTCGACACGGGGCTGCTGCTGAAGGCGCGCATGGTCAACGACCGCGGCGAAGTGGTCGAGCAGTTCGCGTTCACGGACGTGCAGGTCAACGCGAAGATCGAAAAGGCGATGGTCGAGCCGTCGTGGCCGAAGGTGCCGCCGGAATGGCGCGTCAAGCAGCTTTCGGCCGGCGACGTCGAAGTCCACGAGACCGGCTGGGGCGCGACCCGCGTGCCGGCAGGCTTCGGCAAGATCATGGAGGGCTACCGGAAGCTGCAGGGGCGCAAGAATCCGGTCGCGCACATCGTCTTCAGCGACGGCCTCGTCGCCATCAGCGTGTTCATCGAGCCGTTCGCCACGGCGTCGGTGCCGCTCGGCATGCGCCCCGGCGAGGGTGGCCTCAATGTGTACAGCGTCAAGCAGGACGATAATGTCGTGACGGTCATGGGGGAGGTGCCCCCCGCGACGGTGCGACAGATCGGCAATTCGGTCGCGCGCCGTTGAAACCGGCGGCGCGCCGCCCCCATTTTCAGTATCCTAGTTCCGCTCGCACCGTTTCCCCCGAAAGCCCGCCATGGATGTTCGCCCGCTTCGCCGGCTCGCCGCCGCGCTCCCACTCGCCACGCTCACCGCCGCCTTCCTCACGCTCGCCGCCATGCCGGCGCAGGGCCAGGGAGTCGGACGCGCCGCCGGACTGCCCGATTTCACCGATCTCTACGAGCGGCAGGGTCCCGCCGTGGTCTCGATCGACGTCACGCAGACGGTGAAGCGCAGCCCGCGAGGGATGCCGGACCTGTCCGAGGACGACCCGTTCTACGAGTTCTTCCGCCGCTTCGGGCAGATCCCCCGCCGCGGCCCCGAGCGTGACTTCGAGGCGCAATCCACCGGCTCAGGCTTCATCCTCTCCGCCGACGGCTACATCGTGACCAACGCGCACGTCGTCGACGACGCCAACGAGGTGAACGTGCGCCTGTCCGACAAGCGCGAGTTCAAAGCGAAGGTGATCGGCTCCGACAAGCGCTCGGACATCGCGCTGCTGAAGATCGAGGCGAAGGACCTGCCCAAGGTGACGATCGGCGATCCCGACAAGCTCAAGGTCGGCGAATGGGTCGTCGCCATCGGCAAGCCGTTCGGCCTCGAGAACACGATGACGGCCGGGATCGTCAGCGCCAAGGGGCGCGACCTGCCGCAGGAGAACCTCGTCCCGTTCATCCAGACGGACGTCGCGATCAACCCGGGCAACTCCGGCGGCCCGCTCTTCAACATGCGCGGCGAGGTCGTCGGCATCAACTCGCTGATCTACTCGCGCACCGGCGGCTACATGGGCCTGGCGTTCGCCGTGCCCATCGACATCGCGATGAACAGCGTCAAGCAGCTGCAGGACAAGGGGCGGGTGACGCGCGGGCGCATCGGCGTGCAGATCCAGGAGGTCTCGAAGGAGGCGGCGGAGGCGTTCGGCCTCAAGTCGGCGATGGGCGCGCTCGTCAACAGCGTGGAGCGCGACGGGCCGGCCGCGAAGGCCGGCGTCGAGGCAGGCGACATCATCGTCAAGGTCGACAACCGCGACGTGCGCGCGTCGAACGACCTGCCGCGGATCATCACCTCCGTGCGCCCGGGCACGAAGGTCACGCTCACCGTGTGGCGCAAGGGCGCGACGCGCGACATCGCCGTCACCGTCGCCGAGATGAAGGACGACGTCGCGGTGCCCGCGAAGGGCAGGAACGCGCCGGCGCCGAAGGAAAAGGCCAAGCCCAACCGGATGGGCCTCGTGCTGACCGACCTCAACGACGACCAGCGCAAGGAGCTCGAGCTGAAGTCTGGCGGCGTCCTCGTCGAGGATGTCTCGGGCACGGTGCGCGGCAACGTCCAGCCCGGCGATGTGATCACGGCGATCATCCAGCGCGGCCAGGCCACCGATGCGAAGAGCGCGGCCCAGGTCAACGAGCTCCTCGGCAAGCTCGACAAGGGCGCCGCGGTGACGCTGCAGCTGCGCCGCGGCGAGGCGCAGTTCTTCGCCACGCTGAAGCTGCCGAACGGCGAGTGAGCGTCGCGGCGCGGGTCAGTCTTACGCTGCTGTCCCGCGCCTATTGCCACCTCTGCGACGAAATGGCGGCGGCGCTGGCGCCGCTGGCGGCGCGCTTCGGCGTCCCGGTCATCGTGGTCGACGTCGACGCCCACCCGGCGCTCGAGGCCCGTTACGGCGAGCGCGTGCCGGTCGTCCTGCTGGGCGACGAGCACGCCGGCGCGGAGCTTTGCCACCACCGCCTCGACCCTGCCGCCGTGACCCGCGCGCTCGCAGCGCAGCAATCCTCGCCGTCCGGCGGGTGATTCGCATGGCAATCGGCGGCAATTTCCGCTAAAATTCAAGACTTTCCGCAAGTTTCCTGCGCCGGCCGCCGGCCGTGCCGGGGTGCTTGAAGGCACCGCGCCGCCGTCCATGCAGAACGTCCGCAACTTTTCGATCATCGCCCACATCGACCACGGGAAATCGACGCTGGCCGATCGCTTCATCCAGCGCTGCGGCGGCCTGTCCGACCGCGAGATGAGCGAGCAGGTGCTGGACTCGATGGACCTCGAGCGCGAGCGCGGGATCACCATCAAGGCGCAGACCGCCGCGCTGATCTACAAGGCCCGCGACGGCGAGACCTACCAGCTCCACCTGATCGACACGCCGGGCCATGTCGACTTCGCCTACGAGGTGTCGCGCTCGCTCGCCGCCTGCGAAGGCGCGCTGCTGGTCGTCGACGCCTCGCAGGGCGTCGAGGCGCAGACGGTCGCCAACTGCTACACCGCCATCGAGCAGGGCGTCACCGTCGTGCCGGTGCTGAACAAGATCGACCTGCCGTCGGCCGAGCCCAGCCGGGTGATGGAGGAGATCGAGGACATCATCGGCATCCCCGCGCACGACGCCGTGCTCGCCAGCGCCAAGACGGGCGAGGGCATCGACGACATCCTCGAGGCGGTCATCGCCCGCATTCCGCCGCCCAAGGGCGACCCGGACGGGCCGCTGAAGGCGCTGATCATCGACTCGTGGTTCGACAACTACGTCGGCGTCGTCATGCTCGTCCGCGTGATGGACGGCACGCTGCGGCCGAAGGACAAGATCCTGCTGATGGCGAACCTCGCGACGTTCAACTGCGAGCAGGTCGGCGTGTTCACGCCGCGCTCGGCGCCGCGCGAGCGGCTCACCGCCGGCGACGTCGGCTTCGTCATCGCCGGCATCAAGGAGCTCAAGGCCGCGCAGGTAGGCGACACGGTGACGCTCGCCGCCCGGCCCGCCGCGGCGGCGCTGCCCGGGTTCAAGGAGGTGAAGCCGCAGGTGTTCGCCGGCCTCTATCCGGTCGAGTCGAATCAGTACGAGGCGCTGCGCGACGCCCTGGACAAGCTGAAGCTGAACGACGCGTCGCTGCACTACGAGCCGGAGGTGTCGCAGGCGCTGGGCTTCGGCTTCCGCTGCGGTTTTCTCGGCCTGCTGCACATGGACATCGTGCAGGAGCGGCTCGAGCGCGAGTACGACATGGACCTCATCACGACGGCGCCCACCGTGATCTACCAGGTGCTGATGCGCGACGGCACCGTCAACGAGATCGAGAATCCGTCGAAGCTGCCCGACCTCTCGCGCGTCGAGGAGATCCGCGAGCCGATCATCACGGCGACGATCCTGATGCCGCAGGAATACGTCGGCCCGGTGATCACGCTCTGCACCGAGAAGCGCGGCATGCAGAAGAACATGCAGTATCTCGGCCGCCAGGTGATGCTCACGTACGAGCTGCCGATGGCCGAAGTCGTGATGGACTTCTTCGACAAGCTGAAGTCCGTGTCGCGCGGCTATGCGTCGCTCGACTACGAGTTCAAGGAGTTCCGGGCCGCGGACGTCGTGAAGCTCGACATCCTGATCAACGCGGAGCGCGTCGATGCGCTGTCGGTGATGGTGCACCGGTCGGTCGCGATCTACCGCGGCCGCGAGGTCGCCGCGAAGATGCGCTCGCTGATTCCGCGGCAGATGTTCGACGTCGCCGTGCAGGCGTCGATCGGCGCGCAGATCATCGCGCGCGAGACGATCAAGGCGCTGCGCAAGAACGTGCTCGCGAAGTGCTACGGCGGCGACATCACGCGCAAGAAGAAGCTGCTCGAGAAGCAGAAGGCCGGCAAGAAGCGCATGAAGGCCGTGGGCAGCGTGGAGATTCCTCAGGAGGCGTTCCTCGCGATCCTGCAGGTGGGCGAGAAGTGAGGCGCGCGCGTCGGCAGCGCCGCGCCGTCGGACGAATCGACGGTTTCGAGGTTCGGACGGCGGCATCCGGCCATGCGGGCCATGCGACAATCCGCGCGCCGCAACGACTCCCGCTCATGCCATGAACTTCGCGCTCATCCTGTTCCTCCTGACGATCGTCACCGGGTCCGCCTGGCTGCTCGACAAGGCCGTGCTCGCCGGCCGCCGGCGCGAGCGCGCGCGCGGCGCGCTCGCCAACTACGACCTCCAGCAGCGCCGCGGCGACGGCGTGGCCGTCCAGCGCGCCGACGTCGAGCAGGCCGCGCTGCGCGAGCCGTCGTGGGTCGAGTACTCGAAGGCGTTCTTTCCGGTCCTGCTGATCGTCTTCCTCCTGCGCTCGTTTCTGGCCGAGCCGTTCAAGATCCCGTCGTCGTCGATGCGGCCCACGCTGGAGGTCGGCGACTTCATCCTGGTCAACAAGTTCATCTACGGGCTGCGGCTGCCGATCATCGAAAAAAAGGTCATTCCGCTCGGCGACCCGCAGCGCGGCGACGTCGTCGTGTTCCGTTACCCGGTCAATCCGACGCAGGACTTCATCAAGCGCGTCGTGGGCGTCGGCGGCGACGTGGTCGAGTACCGGGACAAGCAGATCCGGGTGAACGGCGAGCCCTGGCCCCAGAAGGCGGACGGTACCTACAGCTACCTCGAGGGCCTGCGCTTCGACACGCTGGAGCGGCGGCTGGAAACCACGGCGCCGGGCCCGGCCCGGGAGCACACGATCGGGGTCAATCCCCAGGTCCCGCCCGTGTATCCGCTCAACGTCCGCAGTTTTCCGGGCCGCGAGAATTGCGACTACAATGAGCGCGGTTTTACCTGCAAGGTGCCCGCCGGCCACTACCTGATGATGGGCGACAACCGGGACAACAGCGACGACAGCCGCTACTGGGGCTTCGTCCCCGACGATCACATCCGCGGCAAGGCATTCTTCATCTGGTTCAACTGGGACGACATCTCGTCGTTCGCGTTCAAGCGCGTGGGCAGCGGCATCCGCTGACGGCCGCCTTCGGGATCGCGCAAGGGGGAAAGGGCATGGAGCGGCACCAGCGAGGGTTGACGATTCTCGGTTTTCTGTTCGTGGCGGCGGTGGTGGTGACCCTCGCGCTGGTCAGCTTCCGCATCATGCCCGCGTACGTCGAGTACCTGTCGGTGAAGAAGGCGCTCGAAACCTCCCTCGACGATTCCCCCACCGGCAACCTGCAGGAAATCCGCCGCGCGTTCGAGCGCAAGCTCTCGGCCGGCTACATCGAGTCGGTCCGGCCCTCGGACGTCCAGGTGTCGCGCGACGGCAATGCGATCGTCGCATCGGTCTCATGGCAACGCATCCTCCACATGATCGGCAACGCGAGCATCCTGCTGGAGTTCGACGCGACGGCGCAGCGCTGACGCCGCCCGAGATGGCCGCCGGCCTGCGCGAACGTCTTCGCTACGAGTTCCGCGATCCTGCGCTGTTCCGCCAGGCGCTGACGCATCGGAGCTTCGGCGCCACGCACAACGAGCGCCTCGAGTTCATCGGCGACGCCGTCCTCAACTGCATCGTCGCGCTAACGCTGTTCGAGCGCTTTCCGCAGCTGCCCGAGGGCGACCTGTCGCGCGCGCGGGCCGGCCTCGTCAACCGCGAGACGCTCGCGGTCGTCGCCCGGCGCCTCGGCCTGGGCGCCGAGATCCGGCTGGGCGAAGGCGAGCAGAAGAGCGGCGGCGCCGACCGCAGCTCGATCGTCGCGGACGCGCTCGAGGCGGTGATCGGCGCCGTGTTCATCGACGGCGGCTTCCCAGCCGCGCGCTCGGTGGTCGACGAGGTGTTCGCCGACGTCCTTCGCGACGCCGATCCCGCGATGCTCGGCAAGGATCCCAAGACCCGGCTGCAGGAGTGGCTGCAGGCGCGGCGGATGCCGGTGCCCGAGTATGCGATCGCCGCGACCACCGGCGAATCGCATGCGCAGCAGTTCACGGTGGATTGCCGCATCCCTTCGCTCGACCTCGTCACGCAGGGCCACGGCGCGAGCCGCCGCGCGGCCGAGCAGGACGCAGCGGCGCAGGCCTACGCGCGGGCCGCCGGCGATCCGCCGCGATGAGTGATGCAAACGCGGCGGCGACGCCCGCGTTCCGCTGCGGCCACGTCGCGATCGTCGGCCGTCCGTCCGTCGGCAAGTCCACGCTGCTGAACGCGCTCGTCGGCGAGAAGATCAGCATCACGTCGAAGAAGCCGCAAACGACGCGGCACCGGATCGCGGGCATCCTGACGCGCGACCACGCCCAGTTCGTGTTCGTCGACACGCCGGGCTTCCAGACGCGGCATCGGTCGCCGATGAACGACCGGCTCAATCGCACGGTGCGGGACAGCCTGGGCGGCGTCGACGTCGTGGTCTGGGTGGTCGACGCCGGGCGCATCGTCGAGGCCGACCGCGCGGTCCTGGAGCTCGTGCCGCGGGGACTGCCCGTGGTGGCGGCGCTCAACAAGATCGACCTCGTCGGCGAGAAATCGGCGCTGCTGCCGCGTCTCGCGGAAGTCGCTGCGCTGCGCGATTTTGCCGCGCTCGTGCCAGTGTCGGCCGAGCGCGGCACCGACCTCGACACGCTCGAAGGCGTGATCGCCGGCCTGCTGCCGGAGTCGCCGCCGCTGTATCCGGTGGACGACGTCACCGATCGAGACGAGCGCTTCCTCGCTGCGGAGTTCATCCGCGAAAAGATCTTCCGCCAGCTGGGCGACGAGGTGCCTTACGCGACGACCGTCACGATCGAGCGCTTCGTCCACGAGGGCGAGCTGCGGCGGATCGACGCCACGGTGCTCGTCGACAAGGCCAGCCAGCGCGCGATCCTGCTCGGCGAAGGCGGCACGCGAATGAAGGCGATCGCGTCGCAGGCGCGGGCCGACATGGAACGTCTGTTCGGCGGCCGCGTCTATCTCGAGGTGTGGATCAAGGTCAAGCGCGGCTGGGGCGACAGCGACGCCGCGCTCGCGCGGCTCGGCTACTGAGGGCGCCCGGGATGGCGAGGCAGCTTCGCGACCGCCACGACGACGAGCCGGGCTTCGTCCTGCATACGTATCCGTACCGCGAGACCAGCCTGATCGTCGAGGCGTTCACGCCGGCGTTCGGCCGCGTGTCGATGGTCGCGCGCGGCGCCAAGCGCCCGCGCTCCGAGCTCCGCGGCCTCCTCAACGCGTTCCAGCCGCTGGCGCTTTCGTGGGCGGGCGCCGGCGAGCTCAAGACGCTGATCAAGGCCGAGTGGCGCGGCGGTCTGCCGCTTCCCGGGGGGTCCGCGCTTCTCTGCGGCTTCTATCTCAACGAGCTCGTGCTGAAGCTCCTGCCGCGCGAGGACGCGCATCCGGCGCTCTGGAGCGACTACGAGGCGGCGCTCGACGCGCTCACCCGGCACGCGGCGCCGGCGGAGCAGGGGGCGATCCTCCGCCGATTCGAGCTGCGGCTGCTGGCCGAGCTGGGCTATGCGATGCCGCTGACGCACGAGGATGGCGGCGCGCCGGTCGACCCCGCGCAACGCTACCATTACGCCTTCGACCGTGGCCCGCGGCGGCACGCCGCCGAGCCCGGCCTGCGCTGGCCGGTGGTGCGCGGCGAGACGCTGCTGGCGCTGGCGCACGAGCGCTACGCCGATGCCCGCGTGGCCGCCGAGGCGAAGCAGCTGATGCGCACGGTCCTCGACCATTACCTCGAGGAGCGGCGCATTTTCAGCCGCCGCGTCGTGCAGGACCTGCAGGCGCTCGACGAGGAAAGCGAAACGCCATGAAGGACGGGACGGCATGATCGAACTCGGCGTCAACATCGACCACGTGGCCACGCTGCGCCAGGCGCGTCGCACCTACGAGCCCGACCCCGTGTGGGCGGCGGTCGAGGCGCACCTCGGCGGCGCCGACGGCATCACCGTTCACCTGCGCGAGGACCGGCGCCACATCCAGGACGAGGACGTCCGCCGGCTACGCGAGCTCGTCCACATCAAGCTCAACCTCGAGATGGCCGCCACCGACGAGATGGTGGGCATCGCCTGCAGCCTGAAGCCGGAGATGGCGATGCTCGTCCCCGAGGGCCGCCAGGAGGTCACGACCGAAGGCGGACTCGACATCGTCGCGCAGGAAGCGCGGTTGCGCGACATCGTCGCGCGGCTCGCCGGCGCCGGCATCCGCACGTCGGTGTTCATCGACGCCGACGCCGCGCAGGTCGAGGCGTCCGCGCGCATCGGCGCGCGCGTGTGCGAGATCCACACGGGCCCGTACGCGCACGCGTTCCACGTCAAGGGCCGCGATCCGGAGTCGCCGGCCGTCGTCGCCGAGCTCGCGAAGATCCGCGCCGCCGGCGAGGCCGTGCGCGCGCTCGGCATGCGATTCAATGCGGGACACGCGCTCAACTACTTCAACGTCCAGAGCGTCGCCGCGCTGCCCGGCGTGCGCGAGCTCCACATCGGCCACGCGATCGTCTCGCGCTCGGTGTTCGTCGGCCTCCGCGAGGCCGTGCGGCAGATGAAGGCGCTGCTCCGCGAAGGCGCGGCGCCCGGCGGCGAATGACGGCGGCCGCGTCGACGGCGGGGCCGGTCATGCTGGGCGTCGAGGGCACGACGCTCACCGAGGCCGATCGCGTTCGCCTGGTCCATCCGCGCGTCGGCGGCGTGATCCTGTTCGCCCGCAACTACGAATCGCCGGCGCAGCTGGCGGCGCTCACCGGCGCGATTGCCGCGCTGCGCGAGCCGCCGCTGCCAATCGCCGTCGACCACGAAGGCGGGCGGGTGCAGCGGTTCCGCGCCGGCTTCACGGCGGTGCCGCCGATGCGCACGCTGGGCGAGCGCTACGACGGCGATCCGCGCGGCGCGCGCGAGGAGGCGGCGTACTGGGGCGGCGTCATCGCCGACGAGCTCTCCGCGTGCGGCGTCGATTTCAGCTTCACGCCGGTGCTCGATCTCGACCATGGCGCGAGCGCGGTCATCGGCACGCGCGCGTTCCACGCGGACCCCGCGATCGTCGCGGCGCTGGCCGGCGCCCTGTGCGCGGGCCTGCACGCCGGCGGCATGGCCACCGTCGGCAAGCATTTTCCGGGACACGGCCGCGTCGCCGCCGACTCGCATGTCGCCTTGCCGGTCGATCCGCGGCCGCTCGCCGAGATCGCCGCCGCCGACCTCGCGCCGTTCGCGACGCTGATCGACGCCGAGGCGCTCGACGGCGTGATGCCGGCGCACATCGTGTACCCGGACGTTGCGGCCGAGCCGGCGGGGTTCTCGCCGTATTGGCTGCAGACGGTGCTGCGCGGCGAGCTCGGCTTCGACGGGCTCATCTTCAGCGACGATCTCGAGATGGCCGGCGCGCAAGGCGCCGGCGACATCGTCGCGCGCGCCGACGCCGCGGTGGCCGCGGGCTGCGACGTCGTGCTCGCCTGCAACGACTTCGCCGCGATGGACGACCTGCTGGCGCGCTGGACCCCGCGCGCGCCGGGCGCCGACCTCGACCGCCGGCTGGCGCGGATGCGCCGCCGCGGCTAGCGGGGGTGCGGCCAGCGGCCGCCGAGGCGCCGCGTCAGCTCTTCCGCCGTGTGTGCCACCAGCGGCCCCAGCTGCTTGATCCGGACGTCGGGCAGCCGTGACGACGGCCCTGCGAGCGAGATCGCGCCGAGCGGCTCCGCGTGCTCGTCGTAGACGGGTGCCGCCACGCAGCGCGTGCCGAGCGCGTGTTCCTCGTCGTCGAACGACCAGCCGCGCTGGCGGATCACGCGCACCGTCGCCCACATCGTCTCGGGCGCGGTGATGGTGTTCTCGGTGATCCGCGGCAGTCCCTTGACCTTCAGGATCGCGTCGATCTGCTCGTCGCCGAGCGACGCGAAGATCGCCTTGCCCACGCCCGACGCGTGCAGCGGGACGCGGCTGCCGAGCTTGACGATCGTCCGCATCATCTCGCGGCACTGCACCTGGTCGACGAACACCGCCTCGGTGCCGTCGAGGATGCCGAGGTTCGCCGTCTCGCCCGATTGCTCCATCAGGCGCCGCATGTACGGGTGGCTCTGCGCGACGAAGTCGCGGCTCGCGAGGAAGCTCGAGCCCACGGTGAACGCCTGCACGCCGACGTACCAGCGGCCAAGCTCGCCCGCCTGGTAGACGTAGCCCATCTTCTCCAGCGTGGCGAGCAGGCGGTGCGCCGTCGACGGCGCGAGCGTGGAGCGGTGGGCGAGATCGGTCAGCGTGAGCCCGCCCTCGGCCTGCGCGAGCGATTCGAGGATGGACAGGCCGCGCGTCAGGCTCTGGACCTGGCTCGTCGTCGTCGTGCCGTCCTTCGACGGCGTGCGGCCGCGGCGCGGCGGCGCCGTGTAGCGTAGTGAAGACGTCAAGGGAAGGAAGTAGAGATCGTGCCCGAATCGGCGTATCAGACCACAGCCGGGCGCGTCTTGCCAACGTGGGCGGTCACCGGGCAGCGCTCACCGGCGAGATCCACCTCGAAGCGCGCCGCGGCGAGCATGGCGTCGGTGAGCGTCGCGTCGGCGCGCGCGTAGCCCAGCGCCACCGCGCGGCCGAGCGCGCGGCTGTAGCCGGCGGACGTGAGCTCGCCGACGTTGCGTCCGTCCATCCACACCGGCTCGCCGCCCCACGGGAACGCGCGCGGATCGTCGAACGTGAACTGCACGAGCCGCTTCCTGACGCCGGCGTCGCGCTGCGCGACGAGCGCGTCGCGGCCGATGAACGGCGACGGCTTGTCGAGCTTCACCGCGTAGCCCAGCCCGGCTTCCCACGGCGTCTCGTCGGGCGAGAGCTCGGCGCCCCAGGCGCGCCGTCCGGCTTCGATGCGCAATGCGTCGATCGTGTAGTAGCCGGCGTCGACGAGCCCATGCTGGGCGCCGGCCGACTGCAGCGCCTCGTAGAGCGTCACGCACTGGTCGGTGGGCACCGTGAGCTCGTAGCCGGGGCCGCCGACGTAGCTCATGCGCGCGGCGCGCGCCCGCGCGTAGCCGACGTCGATCTCGCGCGCCGCGGAGAACGGCAGGCCGTCCTTCGACACGTCGTCCGGCGAGACCCGCGCGAGCAGCGCCGGGGCTTTCGGACCCATCAGCGAGATCACCGAATAGCCGCTCGTGACGTCGACGAGCGCCGCATGCTCGTCCGCGCCGATGTGCCGCTCGATCCACTGGAAGTCGCGCGTCGTCTGCGCCGAGCCGGTCAGGATGAAGAACGCGTCGGGCGCGACGCGCGTGATGGTGAGGTCGCTCTCGAAGCCGCCGCGCGCGTTCAGCAGCGCCGTGTACACCATGCGGTCGACGGCGACGTCGACGTCGTTGGCGCAGAGGCGCTGCAGCACCGCGAGCGCGTCGCGGCCCTTCAGCACGAATTTGGAGAACGACGTCTGGTCGAACACGACGACGTCCTCGCGGCACGCGCGCTGCTCCTCGAGCACGTAGGGCAGCCAGCCGGGCGTGTCGAGCGTATAGGGCGGCACTTGCGCGCCTGCCGGGAGGAAATAGTTGGCCCGCTCCCAGTTGAGCTTCGTGCCGAACACCGCGCCGCGTGCTTTCAGGCGGTCGTAGAGCGGCGAGCGCCGCAGCGGCCGCACGGTGACGAGCTCCTCGCGCGGCCAGCGCATCGCGTAGTGGAGCCCGAGCGTCTCCACAGTGCGGTCGGACAGGTGGAGGCGGTTGGCGTGCAGCGGGGTGAAGCGCCGCACGTCGATGTCGAACACGTCGTGCGGCGCCTCGCCGCCGACGATCCATTCGGCGATCAGCCGCCCCGCGCCGCCCGAGTTGGCGATGCCGGCCGAGTTGAATCCGGCGCAGACGAAATAGCCCGGCAGCTCAGGCGCCTCGCCGAGGATGAAGTTGCCGTCGAGTGTGAAGCTCTCCGGGCCGTTCAGCAGCATGCGGATCTCCGCCGTCTCGAGGCACGGCGTGCGATGGATCGCGTTGCGCATCAGCGGCTCGAACTGGTCCCAGTCCTCGGCCAGCAGCTGGAACTCGAAGCCGTCGGGAATGGGCTCGACGTTCCACGGCTTGGCGACCGGCTCGAACCCGCCCATCACGAGGCCGCCCACTTCCTCCTTGTAGTAGATGAAGCCGTCGGGATCGCGGATCACCGGGAGCGCCGGCGTCACGCCGGCGATGGGCCGCGTGACGACGTAGAAATGCTCGGCGGAATGGAGCGGGACGTTGACGCCGGCGACGCGGCCGAACTCGCGCGCCCACTGGCCGGCGCAGTTGACGACGGTCTCGCAGCGGATCTCGCCACTCGCGCCGCCGCCGCTCCACGCAAGCGCGCTGACCCGGCCGTTGTGCCGCGTGACGCCGGTGACGCGCACGCCCTCGTGAATGGCGACGCCCCGCATGCGGGCGCCCTTGGCCAGCGATTGCGTCAGATCGGTGGGATTCGCCTTGCCGTCGCCGGGAATCCAGACGGCGCCCGCCAGGTCGTCGGTGCGCAGGATCGGCGCGATCGCGCCGGCTTGCGCCGGCGTGACGTACTCGAACTCCACGCCGAAGCTCTGCGCGCGCGCCATCTGGCGCCGGATCAGCTTCATCCGCTCGGGCGTCGCGGCGACGTTGAGGCTGCCGCATTGCTTCCATCCGGTCGCGAGACCGGTCTCCTGCTCGAGCGCGGCGTAGAGCTCGATGCCGTAGCGGCTCATCCGGGTCGCGTTGCGCGTCGCGCGCGTCTGGCCGACGAGCCCCGCCGCATGCCACGTCGTGCCGCACGTGAGCTTGCCCTGCTCGAGCAGCACGACGTCCGTGACGCCGAGGCGCGCGAGATGATAGGCCGTCGACGCGCCGGCGATGCCGCCGCCGACGATGACGACGCGCGCGTGCGTGGGCAGCGTCACCGGCGCGTCCGGCCGCTCACAGTTTCAGCGCGGCCACGCCGGCCACGACCGTCGCGGCGCCCGCCATCCGGCGCCATCCGAGGCCTTCCTTCAGCGCCAGCGAGCCCATCAGCGCCGCGAACAGCACCGACACCTCGCGCAGCGCGGCGACGGCGGCGACCGGCGCGCGCGTCATCGCCCACAGCACGATTCCGTACGCGGCGAGGCTGGCGGCGCCACCGGCCAGGCCGCGGCGCCAGCGCACGCCCACGTAGCGCGCGGCACTGCGGCCGCGCCGCAGCAGGACCCAGGCGAGGAACGGCAGGCCCTCGAGCGCGATGAGCCAGCTGACATAGGCGGCGGCGTCATCGCTCGCGCGCACGCCGGCGCCGTCGACGAGCGTGTAGCTGCCGATGATCGCGGCGTTGGCGAGCGCCCAGCCCGCGGCGGCGGGCGAATGGCGGCCGCCGGCGAACCACGCGATGACGATGATGCCGGTCGAGATCAGCGCAATGCCCACCAGGATCTTCGCGCCCGGATGCTCGCCCAGGAACAACACGCCGAGCAGCGTCACGAAGAGCGGTGCGACGCCGCGCATCAGCGGATACGCGAACGAGAGATCGCCGCGATGATAGGCGCCGGCGAGCGTGATGTAGTACGCGAAGTGGATCGCCGACGACAGCAGCATGTACTTCCAGGCCGCCGCCGCGGGCAGGCCGACGAACGGCAGCACCGCGAACGCGCACACCGCCGAGCCGGCGACGATCAGCGCGGTGTCGAGGATCGGATCGCCGGCGGATGCCTTCAGCAGCGCGTTCCACAGCGCATGCAGGAACGCCGCGCCGAGCACCGCGAGCGTGACCCCGAGCGAGAGTTCGGCGGCCGGCATCGTCGTCGCCGCGGCGCTACGCGGCGACGCGCTGCGCGGCTTCGAGCGCTGCGACGAAGTGGGCGAGCGGCGGGGTCGCGGCGCCGGGGATCTTGGCGAGGTCGTCCCAGAGGCGCACGCTGACGGCGTCGGCGGCATACGGCCGCGCGATGAACGCCGCCGCTTCCGGGGGAGAGTAGACGCCGCCCTGCAGCACGAGGCTGCGCTTGGAATCGGCGGACAGCGCGTCGTAGTAGCCCGCGCGCGTGGCGCAGAGGTAGCGCTTGGCGTCCACATGCAGGCGGATCGGCTCGAGCACGTCGTCGCCGTACATTGTGCGCAGGAACGGCAGCGCGGCGAACTGGTGGAGGTCGTCGACGCCGCGCAGCGTGGGCGTGTCGCCCTGGTCGTTCAGCATGTGGCCGAGGTCGTGCAGCAGCGCGGCGGTGACGAGCGCCGGCGTGGCGCCGGCGGCTTCGGCCTGCGCGGCGGTCTGCAGCGCGTGCTCGAGCTGCGTCACGCCTTCGCCGTCGTATTCGCGGCCGCCCTTCCGCGCGAATAGGAGGCAGATGTCGGAGAGGGAGAGTGCCATCGTCAGGCCGTCTTGGGTTTGGGCTTTTGCCACGCGCCCGGATCCTCGGCGTCGCGCACGGCGGCGAGGGGATCGACGTCGGGCGCCTTGAGGCGCGTGCGCGCGAGCACGCCGGCCTCCTCGAGGATCGGGTAGGCGATCGAGCAGATGTGCGAATTGATCCGCCGGAGGTCGGCGATGAGGTCGAGGTGCAGCGACGACGTCTCGATCGAGTCGACCGTGTTGCCGGCGAGCCGTGCGAGGTGCGTGTCGGCGTACGCGCGCTCGAGATCGCGGAACAGGACCTTCTGCGCGAGGAGCTCCTGCGCGCTCTTCAGGTCGCCGTTCAGGAACACCGACAGCCCGAGGCGCAGGTTGGCGATCAGGCGGGCGTGCAGGTCGAAGATCTCGGCCATGCCGGCGTCGGAGAAGTTGCGGCCCTTCTCGATCTTCTTCTCCTCGAGATCGGTCAGCACGCGCTCGATGATGTCGCCGATCTGCTCGAGGTTGATCGTGAACGACACGATGTCGGCCCAGCGGCGGCCTTCGCCTTCGTCGAGCGACTCGCGCGAGATCTGCGTCAGGTACAGCTTGACCGCCGTGTACAGCTCGTCCACGACGTCGTCCATCTGGCGCAGCCGCTGCGCCAGCGTGCGGTCGTTGGTCTTCAGCACCGTCAGCATGCCGGCGAGCATCTGCTCGATCACGTCGCCGATGCGCAGCGCCTCGCGCGCGGCGAGGGAGATCGCGAGCGCGGGCGTGGGCAGCGCGGAAGGATCGAGGTAACGCGGCTTCGCGGCGTCGTCCGCCGACGGCCGGTCCGGGAGCAGGCGCTCGGCGATCGCGGCGATGCGGTCGGTGAAGAACACGAAGATGAGCGCCAGCGCCACGTTGAACATCAGGTGGAACAGCACGACCTCGCGGGCGCTGTCGAGCGCGAGACCGTCGATCCAGGTCTCGATTCGGCCCACGAAGGGGATCGCGATCACGCAGCCGATCAGCTTGAAGAGGAAGTTGCCGAGGGTGACGCGGCGCGCTTCCGGCGGCGAGCGCAGCGTCGACAGCATTCCGAGGAGGCCGCTGCCGAGGTTGGCGCCGAGCACCAGCCCGAGCGCCACCGGCAGCGACAGCACCTGGAGCCCGGCCAGCGCCGCGAGCAGCAGCACGACGGCGAGGCTCGAGTAGCACATGATCGTCAGCATCGCGGCGACCAGCATGTCGAGCAGCACGTCGCCCGTCAGCGACGCGAAGATCACCTTGACGCCGGCCGCCTGCACGACGGGCTTCGCCGCCAGCGAGATCCACTGCAGCGCGAACATGATGAGGCCGAGGCCGATCAGGATGCGGCCGAAGCGTCCGATCTGCGTCGCCTGGCGCGACAGGAACAGGACGACGCCGACGAAGATCAGCAGCGGCGCCAGCCACGACAGGTCGAAGGAGAGGGCCAGCACGACGAGGGACGTGCCGACGTCGGCGCCGAGCATCACCGCCAGCGCCGGCGCGGTGCCGATGAGGCCCTGGCCCGCGAACGCGGCGACGATCAGCGCGGTGGCGGTGCTGCTCTGGAGGAGCCCGGTGACCCCGAGGCCCGCGAAGAACGCGGACACGCGCTTCGACACGCTGCGCCGCAGCACGCGGCGGAGGTCACCGCCGTACAGCCGCAGGATGCCCGTGCGGACGATGTGCGTGCCCCAGACGAGCAGCGATACCCCGGCGAGAAGATTGAGCAGCGTCTGCATTAACTAATCGGACAAAAGTAGAACCCTACTTTCGTCCGGTGGCATTTCCGCCGAATCGCCGGCAGAGCCGGACGATTCGACGCGACAAAGTCGACGAGAGTTACCACGGCAGCGAGTACGTCTTGACGTTGGTGAAGCTCTTCATCGCCTCCTGGACGCCTTCCTTGTAGCCGAGCCCCGAGTCCTTGATGCCGCCGAACGGCGTGAGCTCCAGCCGGTAGCCGGGCACTTCGCGGATGTTGACGGTCCCCATCTGCAGCTCGGAGACGAAGCGGGTCACGTAGTCGAGCCGGTTCGTGCATACGGAAGAGGACAGCGCGTAGGCCGTTCCGTTCGCGATGCGGAGCGCCTCGTCGATGTCGCGGAAGCGGATCACCGGCGAGACCGGCCCGAACGTCTCGGTCCGCACGACGTCCATGGCCGGATCGACGTGGTCGAGCACCGTGGGCGAATAGGAGGCGCCGCGGCGCTCGTTGCCCACCAGCAGCTTCGCGCCTTCCGCCACCGCTGCGTTCACCTTCGCCTCGAAGTTCCGGGCCGCGGCCTCGTCGATCACCGTGCCCATGTCGACGGCGGGGTCGGTGGGGTCGCCGTACGTCCATGCACGCGTGTTCGCCACCAGCCGCTCGACGAAGGCGTCGGCGACCTTCTCGTGCACGAGCATCCGCTTGATCGCCGTGCAGCGCTGGCCGGAGTTCTTGTACGAGCCGGTAGCGGCGAGCGTGGCGGCCTCGTCGAGGTCGGCATCCTCCATGACGATGATCGGGTCGTTGCCGCCGAGCTCCAGCACCTGCCGCTTGTAGACGGCCTTGGCGGCGATGTACTTGCCGATGGGCACGCCGCCGGTGAACGTGACGAGGTCGACGTCGGCGTTGGTCAGCATTTCGTCGGCGATCTCGCGCGGGTCGCCGGTGACGATCGACAGCATTTCCGGCGGCAGCCCCGCTTCGTACAGGATGTCGGCGAGCGCCAGCGCCGACAGCGGCGTCTTCTCGGTGGGCTTCAGCACCATCCGGTTATTGGTCGCGATCGACGGCGCGATCTTGTGCGCCACCTGGTTCAGCGGATGGTTGAACGGCGTGATGGCGGAGATCGCGCCGAGCAGCGGCTCGCGCAGCGTATAGACCTTGCGCGACTTGCCGTGCGGCGTGAGGTCGCACGAAAAGATCTGGCCGTCGTCCTGCAGCGCGGCGTTGCCGGCGAACGTGAACACGTCGCAGGCGCGGCCGACCTCGTAGACCGAATCCTTCTTGGAGAGCCCGCACTCCGCGGTGATGAGGTCGGAGAGCTCCGCGGTGCGCGCGCGGATCAGCTCCGCCGCGCGGCGGCAGATGTCGTAGCGCTCGTAGCGCGTGAGCTTCGCGCGGTAGCCCTTGGCGATCGCGAAAGCGCGCCGCACGTCCTCGACGGTGGCCTTGGGCACGGTGCCCACCAGCATGCCGGTATAGGGGTGGCGAACCTCGATCGTGCGCGCGTTGCCAACCTTCTCGCCGGCGATGCGCATCGATTCCTGCAGGAAGTCGCGAGCGTTCATTGCATGTCATCCCATTGCGGGCGCCGTCCTGGCGCCGACGAAGTTGCGGCCGCGCACGCCGTCGAGCGCGTCGGTGACGAGGCGCTGCGCCTCCGCGTCCGAGACGCCGTAGGCGTCGAAGCGCGTGGACACGCCGAGGCGCTCGAGGAAATCCGCCAGGCTTTGCGGCGCGCGCTCCAGCGGGCCGTCGAAAATCGCACCCAGGATGGAATCGCGAGCAAGGTCCGTGCCGATTGCTCGTTGCAGGACCATCGGCAGCGTGAACGAGCAGGCGATGCCGTGCGGCAGGCCGTGGTGCAGCGTCATCGCGTAGGAGATCGAGTGCGCCAGGGCGGTCTTGGTGTTCGAGAACGCCAAGCCGGCCTGCAGCGCCGCCCGCGCCTGCCGCGCGCGGAGCGCGGGGTTGCCGAGGTCCTGCATCAACGCGGGGAGGGTGGCCATGACGGTCCGGGCGGCGGCGACGGCATGGGTGTCGGAGACCGGGTTGGCGTTGACGTTCCAGATCGACTCGAGCGCGTGCGACAGCGCATCCAGGCCGGCCGCGAGCGTGGGGCCGGCCGGCAGCGAACGCGCGAGCTCCGGATCGACGATCGCCGCTTCGGGCCACGTTTCGCGGAGGTGCAGCGAATATTTCTGGCCCGCCTCGCGGTCCCAGATCGTGGCCCACGGCGTGACCTCGCTGCCGGTGCCGGCCGTCGTCGGAACGGCGATCAGCGGGCGGACACGGTGGGGCGCGAACGCCTTGCCCCCGGCGAGGAGCGCGACCAGCGCCTCGAAGCTGCCGTCGGCCGTGCCCACCATCAGCGCCTTGGCGGTGTCGATGACGCTGCCGCCACCCACGGCGAGCAGTACGTCGCCGCCGCCTGCGCCGGTCCAGAAGCTGCGGTACAGCGGTCCGAGCGACGCCACGTCCGGATTCGGCTCGGTCCGGTCGATCACCTGGACGAGCGACGCGCCGAGGATCTGCCGCAGGCGCGCCGTCAGCCCCAGCGCCTGCGCTTCCGGGAAGGTGACGAGCGTGACCGTGCGGCCGCCGACGAGCCCGGGCAGCTCCGCCAGCGCGCCGGCGCCGAAGCGGACGTCGACGGGATTGTGATAGCGCCAGCCGGCCATGGTCATTCGCAGTGGTTGAGAGCGAGGTCGAAGATGTCGAAGTTGCGCAGGCGCCGCGTCGCCGACACGCCTTGCAGCGGCCGGTTGAACACCAGCGGGACCTTCTGCTCCGACACGCCGCCATGCGAGCGGAGCGGCGCGTCGAGACCCGAGAGGTCGTGTCGCGACGGCGTGGTGCCCAGCACGGTCAGGCGCTCCGAGATGACGACGACGTCGCCCAGGCGATCGGGCGGCAGCTCGAACCGTGCCGCCGCCGCGGCGCGCGGGAGCACCGTCTCGATGCCCGGAACGGCGGCGAGGCGCGCGCAGATCGCGGCGACGTCGGCACCCGGCGGGAGATAGCACGTGGCAAACGACCCGAGCGAGCCGTGATGCACGACGTACGGGTCCGTGATCGGCAGGATCACGCGGGCGCGTCCGGCGCCGAGGTCGGCGTCGAACCAGTCCTGCAGGTAGACGATCTGGGCGCGGCCCGCGGCGTCCGTCTTGGCGTTCATGCCGTGGTCGGCGGTGAGCGCGACGGTGGCGCCGAGCGCGTCGAGCTGGCCCAGGTAGCGGCTCATCATCGCGTAGAACGCGTTCGCGTCGGGCGTGCCGGGCGCGTGCTTGTGCTGGACGTAGTCGGTGGTCGACAGGTACATGACGTCCGGCCGGTCGCGCTTCATGATCGCCACGCCGGCCGCAAACACGAACTCCGACAGGTCTGCGCTGTAGACGGACGGCAGCGGGCGGTCGACCAGCGCGAGCACGTCGCCGATGCCGTTCGCCTCCGGCGTGGCGGCGTCGGCCTTCTCCGCCGAGAAGCACACGCCGCGGAGCTTGTGGCCGAGGAGCGAGCGCAGCTTGTCCTTGGCCGTGACGACGGCCACCTTGGCGCCGGCGTCGGCGAGGCCGGCGAGGATCGTGCCCGCCCGCAGGTAACGGGCGTCGTTCATCATCACTTCCTCCTGGCGCTCGGCGTCGAAGAAGAAGTTGCCGCAGATGCCGTGCACCGACGGCGGCGCGCCGGTGACGATGGAGAGGTTGTTGGGATTGGTGAAGCTCGGCACGACGCAATCGCCGAGCAGCGACGTGCCGCGCTCGCACATCGTCTTCAGGTAAGGCGCGGCGCCGGCCTCGATGGCCTGCGTGATGTAGTCGGGCTCGCAGCCGTCGACGCAGACGACGACGACGGGACGGACGGGCGCGCGGTACATGCGGCCGTTGACGGTGATGCCGGGGGCCGCGGCTTCAGCCATGGGGATCCGATCGGGGGTCGAGGCGGGAAGGAAAGGGCATCATGCGACGGCGCGCGCGACGCGACCGCGAAGCCACGCCGACAGCAGCTCGGCGGCGACGACGACGACGATGATGGAAAGGATGATGGCGGCCACGTCCTGCGACGCGATGCGCTGGACGCTCTCGCGCAGGTACCAGCCCATGCCGCCGGCGCCGAAGAAGCCGACGACGGTGGCGGCACGGAACACGACGTCCCAGGTATAGATCGACGTGCCCGTCCACGCGACTCGCACCTGCGGCAGCACGGCGTAGACGAATACCTGCGCCGCGTTGGCGCCGGCGGCGCGCATCGCCTCCACCGGTCCGCCGTCGATCGCCTCGATCGCCTCGGCGAAGAGCTTGCCGGCGAAGCCGATGCAGAAGAGCGTCAGCGCGATCACGCCCGGGAGCATGCCGAAGCCGAGGATCGCGACGAGCAGGATCGTCCAGATCATCTCGTGCACCGACCGGCACGCCATGATGATGAGGCGCGCGACCGGGTAACCGACGCGCCGGCTCGGCGATACGTTCTGCGACGCGAACCACGCGAGCGGGATGGCGAGCACGATGCCGAACACGGTGGCGAGGTACGACATCTCGAGCGTCTCCAGCACCGAGTGCAGGTAGTCGGGCTGCACGACGTGCGCGACGTTCGGCGGAAAGTAGCGTTGCGCCAGCGTCGCGCCCATCCGGCCCATGAGGCCCGGCAGGCGGTCGAGATCGATGTTGAGGCGCTCGATCGACCACGCGACGACGGCAAGCACGCCCACGAGCGTCGCATAGCGCCAGAGGCCGTCCGGCACGTGCGGGAAGCGCTGCGGGGCGGCGGGCAGCGCGGCGCCGCTGGCGCCGGCCGGCGCGCCGCCGCCGAGGCCGTCGGCGTCAAAGGACGGCTTTGCGTGCATAGTAGGAAACCACTTCGCCGAGGATGATCAGCAGCAGCACGGCGAAGATCACCGTCATGATGCCGCCGTAGTTGGACATCGCCATCTGCCGGAAGAGCACGAGGCCGAGGCCTCCGGCGCCGACCAGCCCCATGATCGTCGAGCGGCGGATGTTGATGTCCCACTCGAAGATCACGGTGCCGAGCACCACCGGCACGACCTGCGGCAGGATGCCGTACAGCAGCACCTGCAGCTTGTTGCCGCCGACGGCGCGGATGGCCTCGATCGGGCCCGGCTGCACGTCCTCGATCGCTTCCGCGATGATCTTGGAAATGAAGCCGACGGAGCGCACTGCCATCGCGAGCACGCCGGCCAGCGCGCCCAGGCCGACCGCGGACACGAAGATCAGGCCCCAGACGATCTCGTGCACCGAGCGCGACAGCGTCATCAGGCCGCGGCCGATCATGTAGCTAGTCTTGCCGAGGGGCGTGATGTTGGCGGCGCCGAGCCATGCCACCGGCAGCGCCAGCAGCAATCCCAGCAGGCTCGCGAGCGTGGCCATCAGCGCGGTGTCGATCGCCGGGTCGACGAGGTCGGGGAGGAGCTTCACGTCGAACTCCATGAAGCGTCCGATCGTCGTGCCGAGCGACGACGCGGCGAGGCGGCTCCAGTCGGTGTCGGCGACGACGATGACGTAGACGCTCCACAGCACCGCCAGCCCCAGCAGGCCGTAGACCGCCGCGCGGCGCCGCCATGTTCGCTGGCGCATCTGCGCGATCGCGTCGATGCGCGTATCGAGCAGGCGCGTATCGAACGTGGCCGCGTTCATGAATCTCCCCCGGGAGCCGCCGAGAAGCTCACAGCACCTCCAGCGCGTAGATGTCCTGCATCGCGCGCTCGTCCAGCTCGCCGGGCGGGCCTTCGAACCTCTTCACGCCGTCCTGCAGCCCGATCACGTGCGTGCAGAACTCGCAGGCGAGCTTCACGTCGTGGATGTTGCAGAGCACCGGCACGCGGAGCTCGGCCGCGATCTGGCGGATCAACCCCATCACTTCGCGCGCGATCTTCGGATCGAGGCTCGACGTGGGCTCGTCCACCAGCAGCAGCCGCGGGTCCTGCATCAGTGCGCGCGCGATGCCGACGCGCTGGCGCTGGCCACCCGAGAGGCGGTCGGCCCGCTTGTGCACGTGATCGCGCAGGCCCACACGATCGAGCAGCGACAGCGCCTTGCCGATGTCGTCGCGGGTGAAGCGCCGGAAGACGCTGCGCAGCGTCCCGGTGTAGCCGAGGCGCCCCGTGAGGACGTTGTCGAGCACCGACAGCCGCTCGATCAGGTTGAACTCCTGGAAGATCATGCCGATGTTGCGGCGCGCTTCGCGGAGCTGCTGCTGGCCGAGCGCCAGCAGGTTGCGGCCGTCCAGCAGCACTTCGCCGCCGGTGGGCTCGACCAGCCGGTTCACGCAGCGGATCAGCGTGGACTTGCCGGCGCCGCTCGGCCCGATGATGGCGAAGAAATCGGTGGGCGCGACGTCGAAGCTCACGCCCTTCAGTATTTCGCGCCCGGCATAGCCGGCGCGAAGGTTGCGGACCTCGAGGGCGAGCGGCATGGTAGCGGCGCACGTGGGCGATGAGGCGTCGACCGCGGGCGCGGCGGCAGCCGGCCGCGCCCGCGTGCCGATCACTTGACGCCCGCCTCGCGGATGATGTCGTAGTCCTTGTCGGTCATCGGCACGAACTTCTCCGACCCGACGTTCTCGAGGTAGGCCTTGCCTTCCGGCGTCGACTCGAGCGTCAGGAAAGTCTTGGCGATCGCCTCCTTGATCGGCGCGCAGAGCGTCCCGCGATAGACGAACGGGTCCTGCGGAATCAGCGGCGACGCCCACAGGTAATTGAAGTCGTCGACCTTGACCTTGCCGGTGGCGACCGTGTTCATGAACCGGTGGCTGGCGACGAACGCGACGTCGGCCTTGCCATCCGCGATGGCGAGCGTCGAGAGGTCGTGTCCGCCGGAGAACGCCACCTTGCTGTAGTACTGCTTCAGCGGCATCTTGACGACCTTGCCGGCGAACACCGATTCGGGGATCAGCGCGCCGGACGTGCTCGCCGGATCGACCAGCAGCATCACCGAGCCCTTCGACGCGTCGACGCTCGTGAATTTGGAGCCCTTCTTGCTGATCAGCAGCGACTTGTAGCCGGGGCCGGCCTCCTGCACGCCGTCCTTCTTCTTGTAGTACGTGGCGAAGACCTCGACCGACGGATCCTTGCCGTGGGCCAGCACGTACGACTCCGGCCCGAGCACGGCGACGTCCACCCATTTGCCCATCAGCGCCTCGACGACCGACGCGTACGACGTCGGCATGTAGAACTCGATCTTCTTGCCGGTGTTCTTGGAGAGGAGGTCGACGACGGGCTTGTAGAGCGTCAGCTCGCGGATCGTCTCCTGCGTCGGGATGATCGAGAACTTCAGGACCTTCGGGTCCTCGCAGCTCTGCGCAATCGATTGTCCTGCCAGCGCGAGGCTGGCGGCGGCGAGGGCGGACTGCAACAGCTTGCGCCGCGCGGATGCTGCGACCGTGGGACGCTTAGTGTCGACGTGCATGCTTCCTCCTGGGTGCGTGGATACCGGCCGGCGCGTTCTTCTACGAATCGCTGCGCGGGGCGGCCGGCGGGCCGCTCGCGCGGCGTTGCTTGGGCGATTGCGATTGCGTGGCGGGGCGCCGGGCGGGCGCGCTGCCTTGCTCCTGGGCGCGGTGCATCCGCGCGCGGCTGGCGGTGACGTGATCGAAGAGCGCCTTGCCGGCGGCGGCGGCGTTGCCCGCAGCGATGTGGTCGACGATGTCGCGGTGCTCGCGCGTGGAGACGGGCAGCGTGCCCACCTGCGCGAGCGCCGTGCGGCGGAAGAGGTGCAGCTCGTTCACGAGCCGGCGGTACGTGTGCAGCAGCTTGGCGTTGGCGGTGAGCTCGACCATCCGGTCGTGGAATTCGAGGTTCGCGGCGAGATAGGCGTCGACGGCGTTCTTCGCGGTCGCCTTTTCCATCCGGTCGACAATCTGCCGCAGCTCGCGCACCTGCGGCGGCGTGGCGGTGGCGGCAAGGCGGCGCCCGACGAACTCGTCCAGCACCGCGCGCAGCTCGTAGATCTCGTCCGCCTCGGCGAGGTCGATCTGGCGCACCGACACGCCACGGTTCTTCTCGAGCCGCACGAGCCCCGACTCCTCCAGCGCGCGAAACGCTTCGCGGACGGGTCCGCGCGAGACGCCGAGGAGGTCGGCGATGGTCGCTTCGTTGAGCTTCGCGCCCGCCGCGAGATCGCCGGCGAGGATCATCCGCTCGAGCTCGCGCTGCACCAGCATGGGCAGCGAGCTCGACTGGACGAGGCGGATCGTGTGGGCCGCGGGGGCGCGCGCGCCGCCGCGCGGCGGCGCCTCGTTCGCCGCGGCGGGCGGCGGCGAAATCTCTCGCGTCGTGGGCAACGGCGACGCGGTGCGCGGGGTGCCCGTCGCGCGCGGCGTCCGGGAGGCGGGCTTCAGCATGTTGCGGATTAGACGCCGCAGGGTGTAGATTGTCAACAATCTGCACCCTGCAGGGACCGCCATGGCGTGGTCACACGGTTGTGGGGATAATCGGAGCTCGAACGCGGGCTCGCGTTTTTTGAGGCACTTCACTTAGGGAGCGGGGTCATGGAGCGCATGCGGGGAATGGGATGGAAGGCGGCGATGGCCGCCGCGGGGACGGCGCTCGCGCTGGCCGCCGCGCCGGTGCTGGCGCAAAAGACGGAGCTGCTGGTCTACACGGCGCTCGAGACCGATCAGATCAAGGCCTACGAGGAAGCGTTCAAGAAGGCCAATCCGGACATCGACGTGAAGTGGGTGCGCGATTCCACTGGCGTGATCACCGCGAAGCTCCTCGCCGAGAAAGCGAACCCGCAGGCCGACCTCGTCGTCGGCACGTCGGCGTCGAGCCTCGCCGTGTTCGCGAACGAAGGCATGCTGCTGCCCTACGCGCCGAAGGGCCTCGACAAGATCTCCGCGCAGTACCGCGACCCGAAGAACCCGCCCGACTGGGTCGGCATGGACGTGTACGGCGCCGCGATCTGCTTCAACACCGTCGAGGCGGCGAAGCTCAACCTGCCCAAGCCGGAGACGTGGCAGGACCTCGCCAAGCCGGTCTACAAGGGCCGCATCGTGATGCCGAATCCCGCGTCGTCGGGCACCGGCTACCTCGACGTCGCCGGGTGGATCCAGATGTGGGGGGACCAGAAGGCATGGACGTACATGGACGCCCTCCACGCCAACATCGCGCAGTACACGCACTCCGGCAGCAAGCCGTGCCGCCAGGCGGGCGCAGGCGAGTTCCCGATCGGCGTGTCGTTCGAATATCGCGCCGTCACCACCAAGAAGTCGGGCGCGCCGATCGACATCATCTTCCCGACCGAGGGCCTGGGCTGGGACCTCGAGGCGTCCGGCATCATGAAGGGCACGAAGAAGCTGGCGGCGGCGCAGGCGATGATGGACTGGCTCGCCACCCCGGGCGCGATGGAGCTCTACGCGAAGAACTTCGCGGTGCTGGCGATGCCCGGCATGGCGAAGCCCCTCGAATACGTTCCGGCCGATTACGAGAAGCGGCTCATCAAGAACGACTTCGCGTGGTCCGCGAAGAACCGCGACAAGATCCTCGCCGAGTGGCTGAAGCGCTACGACGGCAAGTCCGAGCCCAAGTAACCGGGTGACGGACGAAGCGAGGGCCCCGGCAGCGTCGGGGCCCGCTTTTTTGGCGGGCGCGGTGCGCGCGTCATCGCGTGACGGAGACTCCTTGGCGGCCACGACGTACCTGAAGCTCGACGGCATCCGCAAGCGCTTCGGCGCGTTCGAGGCGCTGAAGGGCATCGCGCTCGACGCCGTCGCCGGCGAGCTGATGGTGTTCCTCGGCCCCTCGGGCTGCGGCAAGACGACGCTGCTGCGGATCATCGCGGGCCTGGAGACGCAGGACGCGGGGACCATCGTCCAGGGCGGGCGCGACGTCTCGCGGCAGCCGGCGGTGCGGCGCGACTACGGCATCGTGTTCCAGTCGTACGCGCTCTTCCCCAATCTGACGATCGCCGACAACGTCGCCTACGGCCTCGTCAACCGGCGCGAAGGCCGCGAGAAGATCCGCGGCCGCGTGCGCGAGCTGCTGGCGCTGGTCGGCCTGCCCGACGCCGGCGGCAAGTATCCGAGCCAGATGTCCGGCGGGCAGCAGCAGCGGGTGGCGCTCGCGCGCGCGCTGGCGCCGGCGCCGGGGCTGCTGCTGCTGGACGAGCCGCTGTCGGCGCTCGACGCGCTCGAGCGCGTGCGGCTCCGCGGCGAGATCCGCGCGCTGCAGCAGCGGCTCGGCGTCACGACGATCATGGTCACGCACGACCAGGAGGAGGCGCTGTCGATGGCCGACCGGATCGTGGTGATGAACCAGGGGCGGATCGAGCAGGTGGGCACGCCGCGGGAGATCTACGAGACGCCCGCCACGCCGTTCGCCGCCGACTTCGTCGGCAAGGTCAACGTGCTGCCCGCGGTGGTCGGACAGGGCGGCACGTGCCGCGTGGGCGGGATGGCGCTGTCGATCGCGCGCGCCGACCTGCCGTCCGGCACCGCAGTGAAGCTCTACTTGCGGCCCGAGGACATCGCGCTGTCGATCAACGGCACCACCGCCCTGAACACGCTGCCGGCCAAGGTCGCCAAGATCGAGTTCCTCGGCGCGTTCTGCATGGTGGGCGTGGCGCTCGACCTGCCCGACACGCCAGGACTCACCATCAACCTGCCGCGCCAGGCCGTCGCGGACGCGCGGCTCGCGCCGGGATCGATGGTGTCCGTGTCGCTGCCGCCGGCGGCGCTACGCATCCTCGGCTGACGGATGGCCACCCTCGCGACGCTGCCGCCGGCGGCTCCCGCGATCCAGCGCGAGCACCACTGGCAGGAGCGGCTGGCGCAGGGTCTGCTCGTCGCCAGCTGCGCGGCGCTGGCGCTCTTCCTGTTCGCGCCGCTCTTCATGATCCTGGTGAAGAGCGTGCAGGACAAGGACGGCGCGTTCGTGGGCCTGCTGCAATTCCAGCAGTACTTCGAGACGCCGGCGCTCCGCCAGTCGATCGGCAACACGCTGATGGTGGCGGCGATCGTCACCGGCATCACCGTGCCGCTCGCGTTCCTCTACGCCTACGCGCTGACGCGCTCGTGCATGCCGTGGCGGGGCTTCTTCCGCGTGCTGGCGCTCACCCCGATCCTCGCGCCATCGCTGCTGTCCGCGATCTCGTTCATCCAGTGGTTCGGCACGCAGGGACTCCTGAAGGGGCTGCTGGGCGGCGCCAGCATCTACGGCCCCCTCGGCATCGTGATGAGCTCGGTGTACGCCACGTTCCCGCACGCGCTGATGATCGTGCTGACGGCGCTGCTGCTCGCCGACGGCCGGCTGTACGAAGCAGCGGAGTCTCTTCGCACGCCGACGTGGCGCAAGTTCTTGACCATCACGCTGCCCGGGGCCAAGTACGGCCTCGTCAGCGCCGCGATGGTGGTGTTCTCGTACACGGTCAGCGACTTCGGCATCCCCAAGGTGATCGGCGGCAACTTCAACGTGCTGGCGCTCGACATCTTCAAGCAGGTGATCGGCCAGCAGAACTTCAACAAGGGCGCGGTGGTGAGCCTGATCCTGCTGGCGCCGGTGTTCGTCGCGTTCATCGTCGACTGGATCATGCAGGGGCGGCTGCAGTCGCAGTTCTCCTCGCGCGCCGTGCCCTACGCGCCGCGGCCCTCGCCTTGGTTCGACGGCGCGATGCTGGCGTTCTGCACGATCGTCGTCCTGCTGCTGCTGGCGGTGCTCGGCATGGCGATCTACACGTCGTTCATCAAGCTGTGGCCGTACGACAAGAGCTTCTCGCTGCGGCACTACACGTTCGGGCTGATCGACGCCGGCGTCATCTCGTCGTTCTTCAACAGCGTGAAGATGGCGGCGCTGTCGGCGCTCTTCGGCACGATGTTCATCTTCGGCACAGCGTACCTGCTCGAGAAGACGACGGGCATGCGCGGCCTCCGCGCGCTGATCCGGCTGCTCGCCGCGATCCCGATGGGCGTGCCGGGCATGGTGCTGGGCCTCGGCTACATCCTGTTCTTCAACCATCCGGACAACCCGATCAACGGCCTCTATCACACGATGACCATCCTCGTGCTGTCGACGGTCGTCCACTACTACACGTCGAGCCACCTGACGGCGGTCACCGCGCTGAAGGCGCTCGACAACGAGTTCGAGGCGGTGTCGGCGTCGCTCAAGGTGCCGTTCTACAAGACGTTCTTCCGCGTGACGGTACCCGTTTGCCTGCCGGCGATCCTCGACATCGGCCGCTACCTGTTCGTGAACGCGATGGTGACGATCTCCGCCGTCGTGTTCCTGTACGCGCCGCAGACGCAGCTCGCGTCGGTGGCGATCCTGAACCTCGACGACGCCGGCGAGATCGGCGCCGCCGCGGCGATGGCCACGCTGATCGTCGGCGCCTCGACGCTCGTGTGCGTCGTCTACGCCGCCGTCACGCGGCTGCTGCTCACGCGCACGCAGGCGTGGCGCAGGCCGTCGGCCGCCGGCTGAACCTTCCAAGGGGACTTCCATGCCCAGCTTCTCCCGCGATCCGATCCTCCTCACGCCCGGCCCGCTGACGACGTCGCTGCCGACCAAGATGGCGATGCTGCGCGACTGGGGCTCCTGGGACTCGGCGTTCAACGCCGTCACGGCCGAAGTCCGCCGCAAGCTCCTCGACGTGATCGGCGGCGCCGACACGCACGTGTGCGTGCCGATGCAGGGCAGCGGCACGTTCGCCGTGGAGGCCGCGGTCAATACGCTCGTGCCGCGCGACGGCCACGTGCTCGTGCTGGTCAACGGCGCCTACGGCAAGCGGATGGCGCGCCTCACGTTCCTGATGGGCCGGCGCGTGTCGACGTTCGAGGCCGCGGACGACGTGACGATCAACGCCGCCGACGTCGAGCGGCTCCTCGCCAGGGACCCGTCGATCACGCACGTCGGCCTCATCCACTGCGAGACGTCGACCGGCATCCTGAATCCGCTGGCGGAGATCGCGGCCGTCGTCGCGAAGCACAAGCGTGCGCTCATCGTCGACGCCATGAGCTCCTTCGGCGCGCTGCCGATCGACGTGCGCGCGGTGCCGTTCGACGCCCTGGTGGCGGCCTCCGGCAAGTGCGTCGAAGGCCCGCCCGGCATGGGGTTCGTGTTCGTGAAGCGCGACGTCCTCGCGCAGTGCTCGGGCCGCAGCACGTCGCTGGCGCTCGACCTCCACGACCAGTGGACGTACATGGAGAAGACGACGCAATGGCGCTTCACGCCGCCCACGCACGTCGTGGTGGCGCTGGCCGCGGCGCTGGAGCAGTTCGTCGCGGAGGGCGGCCAGCCCGCGCGCCACGCGCGCTACGCGCGCAACTGCGAGACGCTCGTGAAGGGCATGGCGGAGCAGGGCTTCCGGCCCTTCCTCGATCCGGCGATCCAGGCGCCGATCATCGTCACGTTCCACGCTCCCGTCGACGCCCGCTACACGTTCCGCGAGTTCTACGACCGAGTCCGCGACAAGGGCTTCATCCTCTACCCCGGCAAGCTGACTGAAGTCGAGACGTTCCGGGTCGGCTGCATCGGCGCCATCGGGGCCGACGAAATGCGGCACGCGGTGAACGCCATCCGCGACACGCTCGCGGACATGGGCATCCGGCAGGTGGCGCCGGCCGGCGCGGCCGGGCACGCGCGCGCCGCGGCGTGACCGGTCAGGCGCGCGCGACGCGGGCGAGCAGCGACGCGACCTCGGCATAGCCCGGCGCGTCCGCGGCGAACGCGCGCCGCCGCATCAGGCAGTCGAGGGTGACGAGGCTGGCGTCGACGGTCATCACGTCCGGTTCTTCCGCGCTGGCCAGGATGCGCGCGGCGGTCTCGAAGTCGACACACCGGTGCGCCACCGCTTCGCCGTCCTGGTTGGCGGGCGTGAAGGCGGCCGGCAACGCGAGATCGTGCACGAAAACCGTCTCGTCCTGCAGTCCGTCGGGCAGCGCGCGCCGGACACGCAAGCTGCCGAACGGCTGCGCCGCCTGGGCGAGCCCGGCGCCGATGCCCGCTTCCTCCCACGCTTCGCGCAGCACCGCGTCCGCCACCGTCTCGCCTGCGGCGATGCCGCCGCCGACCAGGTTGTCGAGGCACCCGGGATCGATCGCCTTGGCGGCGCTCCGGCGTGCGATCCACAGCTGCGGCGCCGGGCCGTCGAGCACGAGGCCGTTCACGTGCGCCGCGTACGTCGGCACGCCGAACCAGCGCGCGGCGCCGCGCTCCAGCTCGAGCGCCGGCGGCACGCCGAACGTCGCGGCCACCGCGTAGCGCTCGTCGCGCCACGCCGGCAACTCGCCGGCGGCGCGCAGCGCGAGCGCCACCTCGGTGACGGCGGCGCTGCGCTCGGCGGCCGGCGCCGTCGCCAGCCTTGCTGCAAAGCGCACGGCGCCGTCCGTCACGGCGAATACGCGCGGCCACGCACGAAGACGCGACGCGCGCATGTCGTCGAGCCAACCGACCGCATGGCCGTCGACCTCCCACGGGCGATAGCGCGGGTGGGGCGCGCCGAGCATCGCGGCGAGGCGCGCATGGATTGCAGGTAGAATCGGCGCGGCGCGCATCGTCCGATTCTAACCATTCGCGGCCCAGAGCCCGTGATCCATGACCGCCACCGCTCCCATCCTCGCGCTCTTCGACCTCGACCACACGCTGCTCCGCGACGACAGCGACGAGCAGTGGGTGGCGTTCCTGGTGGAGAAGGGCGAGCTCGACGGCGAGCGCTTCGCGCGCGCGAGCGACGAGCTCGCGGCGCGCTATCAGCAGGGCGAAGCCGGCGCGCTGGAATTCACCGAGTTCTACCTGTCGACGCTCCGCGCCCGGGCGCACGGCGAGCTCATCCCGCTGCGCGAGATGTTCATGCAGGAGCGCATCCGCCCGCTGGTGCCGTCCGCGACCCGCGACCTCGTCGCGCGCCATCGCCGACTGGGCCACCTGTGCGTGCTCACGACCGGGGCCAGCCGCTTCCTTTCGGAGCCCATCGCGCAGGAGCTTGGCTTCGAGCACCTGATCGCGACGGAGCCGGAGATCGTCGACGGCCGCTACACCGGCCGCGTCGCCGGCACACCCAACATGCGCGAGGGCAAGGTCGACCGGCTGCATGCTTGGCTCGACGGTCGGGGCGCCTCGCTGGCTGCGTTCTCCGAGTCGTGGTTCTACAGCGATTCGCAGAACGACCTGCCGCTGCTCTCGCGCGTGACGCATCCGGTGGCCGTGAACCCGGACGACGTCCTCGCCGCCCACGCGCGCCGCAACGGGTGGCCGCAGATCGCGCTGACGTGAAGCGATGACGGCGCGACTGCTGGACGGCAAGGCGCTCGCGCTGCGCGTCACCGGCGAAGTCCGCGACGCCGTCGCCGCGCGCGTCGCCGCCGGCGGCAGCACGCCCGGCCTTGCCGTGGTGCTGGTCGGCGAGAACGCGGCGTCGCAGGTGTACGTGCGCAACAAGCGGCGCACGACCGACGCCACGGGCATGCGCTCGTTCGCGTTCGACCTGCCGGGGGACGCGAGCCAGGCGGCGCTGCTCGACCGCGTGGCCGCGCTCAACGCCGACCCCGCCGTGAACGGCATCCTCGTCCAGCTGCCGCTGCCGAAGCAGATCGACGCCGAGCGCGTGGTCGAGGCGATCGATCCGCGCAAGGACGTCGATGGCTTCCATCCGTACAACGTCGGGCGGCTGGTGCTGAAACTGCCCACGCTCCGCCCGTGCACGCCGTACGGGTGCATGCGCCTGCTCGCCGAGACGGGGGAGGCGCTCGCCGGCAAGCACGCGGTCGTCGTCGGCCAGTCGAACATCGTCGGCCGGCCGATGGCGCTCGAGCTGCTGATGGCGCGCTGCACGGTGACGATCTGCCATTCGGCGACGCGCGATCTGCCGGGGCTCGTGCGGCAGGCGGACATCGTCGTCGCCGCGGTCGGCAAGCCGGCGTTCGTGGCCGGCGACTGGATCAAGCCGGGCGCCATCGTGATCGACGTCGGCATCAACCGCCAGGCCGACGGGAAGCTCGTGGGCGACGTCGACTTCGCGGCTGCCGCCGAGCGCGCCGGATGGATCACGCCGGTGCCGGGCGGCGTGGGGCCGATGACGATCGCCACGCTGCTCGCGAACACGCTGCGCGCGGCGGAGCTGCAGGACGCGGCGCGATGAGGCATCGTCTCCTGGTCGTGCTCGCCATCGCGTCGGCCGCCGTGACGGCAAGTTTCGACGCCGTCGCGCAGCCCGCCTATTCGGCCGCGTTCGTCTCGGAGATCGCGCCGTTCTTCGTGGAGACGAAGACCACGGCGCCGGTCTCGATCACGATGCGCAACACCGGCACGGCGACGTGGTTGCGCAACTCGCTCGACGTCTACCTGGCGACGCAGGAGCCGCAGGACAATTTCTACTGGTGCATCCAGGGCAACCGCTACCTGGGCATCGAAGGCAACCGGGTGGTCCTGCCTCACGACGTGGCCCCCAACGAGGAAGTCACGTTCGAATTTCTCGTCAAGCCACTGGCGTGCCGCTTCGCGCCGTATTCGCCGCTGCGCTTTCGCATGCTGTCCGCGCTGCACGGAACGTTCGGCGACGAAACGCCGGACCTCAACGTCGTCGTCTCGACCGTCGCCGAATTCGCGTCGCAGCAGGTGCCGACGGCGGTTCCGGCGGGCGCCAGCATCCTCGCCACCGTGACGTACAAGAACACGTCGCCGATCGCGTGGCCGCCCGGCGACTTCCTGCTCGCCGAAGCGCCCGCCACGGGCGCGCCGGTGTGGGGTGTCGCGCCCGTGGTGCTCGCCACGGCCGTGGAGCCCGGCGACACGGCGACGTTCGAGTTCTACCTCGTCGCGCCGGCAAAGGCAGGCACCTACAACTTCCAGTGGCAGATGCAGACGCTCGAGGGCGCTTCCTTCGGCGAAGTCTCGCCGGCGACGCCCGTCTCGGTGGTGACGGGGCTGCTGCCCAACTATCAGGGCCTGTGGTGGAATCAGCCGGCCGAATCGGAGGCGGGCTGGGGCATCAACTTCGCCCACCAGGGCGCCACGATCTTCGCGACCTGGTTCACCTACGACGCCAGCGGCAAGGCCCTGTGGGCGACGATGACCGCGCCGATCATCGCCGCCGGCGTGTACTCGGGAACGCTCGTCACGTACACGGGGCCGCCGTTCAATGCCGTCCCGTTCAGCCCGCTCCGCGTGAAGGGGACGCAGGTCGGCATCGGCACGCTGACGTTCGCCGACGTGAACACCGGCACGTTCGCGTACACGATCAACGGCGTCACGCAAACCAAGAAGATCGTGCGGCAGGCGTTCGGTCCGCTGCCGACGTGCACGTTCGGGCTGATCACCGATCTCACCCAGGCCTACAACTACCAGGATCTCTGGTGGGCGGCGCCCGCCGGCGTCGAATCGGGCTGGGGCGTGAACCTGGCGCACCAGGGCGACACGATCTTCGCGACGTGGTTTACCTACGATCTCGACGGCACGCCGATGTGGCTCTCGGTCACGGCGCCGAAGACCGCCGCCGGCGCGTACGGCGGCACGCTCTACCGCACCACCGGACCCGCGTACAACGCGGTGCCCTTCCTGCCGTCGGCGGTCGTCCGCACGGAGGTCGGCACCGCCGCCTTCGCGTTCACGGACGGCAACACGGGCACGTTCGCGTACACGGTCAACGGGGTGTCCCAGACCAAGCCCATCACGCGCGAAGTGTTCCAGTCGCCCGGCACGGTGTGCCAGTGAGCCGCGCGCGCGGCGCGCGCTAGGGCGGCGCGAGCCGCAGCGCGACGCCCGCGGCCTTGAGCGCCGCGGCGAGGCTGCGCGGCGGCGCGACGTCGGTGACGACGTCGTCCACGGCCGCCAGCGGCGCGGCGAGCTCGAACTGGACGATGTCGAACTTCGAGCTGTCGGCCAGCAGCAACCCTCGCTCGGCGCGCTCCAGCATCGCCCGCTTGACCGCGCACCCGGCGGAGTCCGCGTCGGTCAGGCCCGCGCTCGAAAGCCCGCCGGCGCCGATGAACGCCTTGTTCGCGTGGAAGCGCCGCAGGAACGCGATCGTCTCGGTGCCGAAGACGCCGGCCTCGCGCGCCACGTAGTCGCCCGGGCACAGGATCACGCGGCTTTGGTCGGCGGCGGCGAACGCCGTCGCGACGGGCAGGCAATTGGTCACGATCGTCAGATGCAGGTTGCGCGCGGCCAACGCCGCCGCGAACAGGCTGGTCGTCGAGCCGGCGTCGATCATCACCGCGTCGCCGGGCTCGACCAGCGCCGCCGCGGTGGCCGCGATCCGCGAGCGCTCGGGCAGGTGCACGAGGTCGCGCAGGCCGATGCCGGGCTCGTCGATCAGCGACCGGCTGGCGCCGCCGCCGTACGTGCGCTGCAGCGCGCCGCTTTCCGCCAGCTCGTCGAGGTCGCGCCGCGCGGTCTCCGTCGTCACGTCGAACGTGCGGGCCAGCGTCGCGACGCGCACGATGCCGTCGCGGCGCACCAGCGCCAGGATCTGCGCATGGCGGTCCTCCTGGCTGAGCCGCGGGCGCGACGCGCTCACGTGAACCGCGGCGGCTCGAGCAGTCCCGCGTCGTCGGCGAGATCGAGGAACGTGAAGCGGTCGCGGATGAAGCGCGCGTGCCGTACGGCCGCGCGCCAGGTGGCGGCGTCGATGCCGAGCTCCGCCGGCGTGACGGGAATGCCGGCGCGCCGCATGATCGTCTCCAGGCGCGTCGACGATACCCGCACGGCGGCCGTCGCGCGGCGGATGGCCGCCCATCGCTCGGCGGCCTTCGCCGTCAGCGCCGCCGCGCCGTCGGCGTCGAGGCGCTTCCGCGCGAACTCGCGCCAGCACGCGGCGCCGACCTCCGCGCCGAAATGGCCCCGCAGCGCAGGCTCATCGATCGCCGATGCGCGCAGCACGGGGGCGGGGGCGTCGAGCATGGCCTCCTGCAGGCGCGCCATGGTCAGGGTGGCCACGGCTACCTGCTCGCCGTGCAGGTTCGGCGGACCGCCGGCGTCCGTCTTCATGTCGAGGTAGTGGCTGATCAGGTGCTCGCCCTGGCTCGCGGGATAGCTGCCGCCGCAGAGCGTCATGCCGATGCCCGACAGCACGAGCGTGCGCGCGAGCGCGCGCATCGCGTCCCGGTCGCGCGCCAGCACGGCCTCCGGCGCGTCCAGCAGCGACGCTTCGTCGCCCTCGAGCAGCGCGAAGGGCGCGCCACGATACGGCGTGCCGAGCAGCAAATGCGACAGCAGCCAGTCGGCCTGCGCGGTGCCGCGGCACAGCGAATCGCCGAGCCCCGCCCGGATCATCCGCTGCGGCGCGCCGCAGAGCACCGCGAGATCGACGAACACGCCGCGCGCGAGCGTGGCCTGGAGCATCGTCTTGTGGCCGCCGACGGTGATGGCCGCGTTGGCCGACGCGTAGCCGTTCATCGACGGCGCCGTCGCGAACACGGCGAACGGCTTGGCGTCGCGCGCGGCCGCGTACTTCGTCAGGTCGTTGATCGTTCCGGAGCCCACCGCGATCAGGGCGTCGGCGCCGGCGCTGTTCACGCGCACCCAGTCCACGGTCGCGAGGTCGGCATGCGGCTCGCGCGGAAGCACGACCGAATCGACGCGCCCGAGCTTGGCCAGCGCCTGCTCGACGCGCGCGCCCATCACGTAGTGCGTGACGGCGTCGCTGACGACCGCGAAGCGCCGGCCGAGTCGCAGCCCTGCCACCAGGTCGGCCTCGCGTCCGCGCAGCGTGTCCTCGATTGCGATCGCCGCGATGTCGATGCCGGTGGCGGTGCCGTTGTCGGGGTCGATCCAGGCGCCGCGCAGCAGTGCCTCGAGCGGGTCGCTCGCCGGCCACGCCATCGCGGCGGCGGCCGGGTTGCGCGCCGCTGACGACCTTCGCAGGTTCATCGCGCCGTCGCCGCCGGCGTTGCCGCCGGTGCGCTCCTGCAGGCGGCCAGGATGTCCACGATCTGGCCGCGCAGCGAATCCTCGGCGGGCACGAACGCGCGGTCGAACACCGCGGAGCCGATCGTGAACGCGTCGGCGCCCGCCGCGGCGACGGCGTGGATCTGCCCGACGGAGCGGACGCTGCCGGCGACGATGAGCCGGCCGGCGCCGATGCCCCGGCGCGCGGCGCGCACGAGCGTGAGCGGATCGGCTTCGGTAGCGCGGTAGGCGAGGAGATCGATGCCGCCGCAGCCGCGCTCGCCCGCGGCGCGCGCGTCGCGCTCGACGTCGCCGGCCGAGCCGCGCAGCCTCGTGGGGTGGCCGACCGGCCGCCCCGGAAACGGGAAGTAGCGGTCGAGCGAGCCCAGCGCGCGCCGCGCTGCGTCGAGGTCGGTGCCGCCCAGGATGCAGTCGACGCCCAGGGCCGCGCCCGTGGCGAGGGAGGCGTCGACGTCCTCGGGTGTTGTACTCACCACTTCGAAGTAGCACACCCCCTGGCGGGCCCGGATGCGCTCGACGACACGCTCGAGCGTCGCCCGCGGCACGCCGACGTCCTTGACGCCGATGTGCCGGACGCCCAGCTCGGCGGCGGCGTCGACGACGTCCTCGGCGTCGCCGATCGTGCGGTCGTCGCGGGTCAGCATGAAGATGAAGTCCATCGGTGTCTCCGCGCGGCGCCGGGGGGCGGCCGGAAAACCCGGATGTTGGCACACAAACATGGGATTTGGCGAGTCCCACGTCGCGGGGCGCGAGAAGCCGGCCCGGCCGTGGACGCCGGAACCGGGCCGCTCGAGAGGGAAGACGGCGGCGCGGCGCGCCCGGTGTCAGGCCTTGAGGTGCCAGGCCTTGGGGCGGGTGAACGTCTGGATCCCGTACGTCGACAGCGTGAGGCCGACGCCGGAGTGCTTCACGCCGGACCAGGGCAGACGCGGGCTGACGCGATCGCAGCAGTTCCAGTAGACGGTGCCCGCGTCGACGCGCGCGAGCAGCTTGCGCGCGCGCTTCTCGTCGCGCGAATAGACGGCGGCGGTCAGCCCGTAGTCGGTGTCGTTCATCTGGTCGACGGCGGCGTCGTCGTCGGCCACCGCCTGGATGCCGATGATCGGGCCGAAGCTTTCCTCGCGCATCACCGCCATGGAGTGATCGACGTCGGTGAGCACCGTGGGAGCGAACCAGTTGCCCTTGCGGCGCATGGGCGCGCCGCCGAGCTTCAGCGTCGCGCCCTTCTTGAGGGCGTCGGCCACCTGCCGACGCAGCACGGCGAGCTGCGGCTTCCGCGTGATCGCGCCGATGTAGGTCTTTTCGTCGAGCGGGTCGCCCTGCGCGTAGCCCTTCACCTCGGCGACGAACGCGGCGACGAACGCGTCGTGCACGGCCTCGTGCACGTAGATGCGCTCGACGGAGCAGCAGGACTGGCCGGTGTTGTAGAACGCGCCGTCCGCGAGCGCCGCGGCCGCGGCCTTGACGTCGACGTCGTCGGCGACGTACGCCGGGTCCTTGCCCCCGAGCTCGAGCTGCACCTTGATCATCCGCCGCCCGGCACCCGCGGCGATCTTGGCGCCCGTCGCATAGGAGCCGGTGAAGAAGACGCCGTCGACCGGCTGGCGCAGCAGCGCCGCGCCCGTCGCGCCATCGCCGATCACCGGCACGAACACGTCGTCCGGCACGCCGGCCGCGCGCATCATCTCCGCGATGTGGAGACCCGTGAGCGTTGCGAACTCCGACGGCTTGTACAGGACCGCGTTGCCGGCGACGAGCGCGGGAACGAACACGTTGCCGCCGACGAAGTACGGGTAGTTCCAGGCCGAGATGTTGGCGATCACGCCGAGCGGCTCGTGCGAGATGCGCTCCTCGAGCTTCTGCTCGCGGCTGTCGAACACGCGCTCATCGCGCAGCGCGCGCGCCGATTCGGCCAGGAAGAAATCGAGCCGCGCGGTGAGACCGTTGACCTCGTTGCGCGCCTGCCTGATCGGCTTGCCCACTTCCTCGGACAGCGTGCGCGCGAGCGCCTCGACGCGCGTCAGGAGCTCGCCGCGAAACGCCCGCATCGCCGCCAGCCGGCGCGCCATCGGGCGGGCGGCCCAGCGGGGCTGCGCGGCGCGCGCGCGATCGTACTTCGCGCGCACGGCCTTGGCGTTGTCGGCGGCGACGTCGGCCAGCACCGCGCCGGTGGCCGGGTTGTGGATCTTCATGCCTTAGCCTTCTTGCGCTCGCGCGCCGCGTCGAGGAACTCGGTGAGGATCGGCGCGCCGTCGAGATGGTCGGCGCTCATCGCGGGCCCGTGCATGAACTCGGGATGCCATTGCACGCCGAAGACGTAGCTCGGGCCCCGCCAGCGGATGGCCTCGACGACCTCGTCCGGCACGGCGAACGCCTCGACGTCGAGACCGCGGCCGAGCTTCTTCACCGCCTGGTGATGGATCGTGTTGATCATCGCGCTGGTGCGCGTCGGATACATGCGCGCAAGCCGCGTGTTGGGAACGAAGCGCACGCCGTGGAACGCGCTGTCGTAGCGCTCGTCGCGGTGGCTCTGCGCGGCCGGCAGCGCCGTGGGGATGTCCTGGTGCAGCGTGCCGCCGAACGCCACGTTGATCAGCTGGCAGCCGCGGCAGATGCCGAGCACCGGCTTGCCGCGGCCGACGAACGCCTCGAAGAGCTCGATCTCGTAGCGGTCGCGGATGCGGTCGCCGGCCCATTCGGGCCGCTCGGCCTTGCCGCCGTAGGATTCCGGCGCGATGTCGGCACCGCCCTGCAGCACGAGGCCGTCCAGCGCCTCCGAGTAGTGGTAGAGCCGCATGTCGCCGCGCTTGATGAGCCCCTCGCTCTCGATGGCGGGGATCATGAACACGAGCACGTTGGCGGAGATGACCCAGTGCGCGACCGATTGCTCCAGGTAGTGGAGCGTCTTGGTGTAGACGCCGCCCAGGTCGCGTGCCGCGCCGACGGGATGGTGGATCCGCGCCGAGATGCCGATCAGGAGAGGCGATGCCATCAGTAGGACTCGGCGAAGATCCTCTGGAAATCTTCGCGGGTGACGGGCCGGGGATTGGTCTGGTGACAGATGTCGGCGGTGGCGACGTCGGCAAGTCGCGCGAAGTCGGCCTTGACCACCGGCCGCGACGAGCAGTAGTCCGAGAGCTTCGCCGGAATGCCGATGCCTTGCTTGAGCGCGCCGAGCCACTCGATGAACGCGCGGGCGCGGGCCTCGTCGCTGCCCGCGTCGCCGCCCGGCGCCCGCGCGACGCGCGCGAGCTCGGCGAGCTTGGCGGTGGCGGCGGGAAGATTGAAGCGCATGACGTGGTCGATCATGATGCCATTGGCGAGGCCGTGATGGAGGTCGGCCACGGTGGAGAGCGCGTGCGCGCACGAGTGCACGGCGCCGAGGTCCTTCTGGAACGCGATGGCGCCCATCATCGAGCTCATCAGCATGTCGGCGCGCGCATCGATGTCGTGGCCGTTCCTCACCGCCACCGGCAGCGCGCGCGCGGCGATGCGGGCACCTTCGAGCGCGATGCCGTCGCACAGCGGGTGATACGCCGGCGACAGGTACGACTCGACGTTGTGCGTCAGCGCGTCCATGCCGGTGGCCGCAGTAATGAGAGCGGGCAGGTCGAGCGTTAGTTCCGGATCCGCGAAAACCGCCTTCGCGAGCAGCGCTGGCGAGAACACGATCCGCTTGACGTGGGTGTCGTCCTCCGAGATCACCGACGAGCGGCCCACTTCCGAGCCGGTGCCGGCGGTGGTGGGCACGGCGATGAACCACGGCAGCGGACGCTCGATCGGCCGCACCCGCGGATGGTCGTACGCGTATTCGAGGATGTCGCCGTCGTGGTGCGCCATCACCGCGACCGCCTTGGCGACGTCGACGGCCGCGCCGCCGCCGAGCCCGATGATCGCGTCGGCCTTGTGCGCCTTGAACGCCGCCGCGCCGGCCATCACCTGGCTCCGCGTGGGGTTGCCCCAGATCTCCGAGAACACCGCGACCTCCAGTCCCGGCAGCTCGTGCAGGAAGCCCTTGAACACGGGCAGGCCGGCGAGGATGCGATCGGTCACGATCAGCGGCCGGCCGATGCCCTGCTGCCGCAGGTGGTCGGCGACGAGCTTGCGGGCGCCGGCGCCGAAATGGATGGTCGTGGGGAAGGCGAAGCGAGTTACGTCGGTCATGGGCGGCGGGAGGGGGAGCGGATGGATGGCTGATCGTACCGCGATTGGGTGGAGCGCCCGGATTGGCGGCGGGCGCAAACCGATTCGCGGCGCCCAACGGCGGTTTCGCGCCCTTTCCCCGGCATTCGGGACATTGGCGATTGTATCGGGGCCGAAACCTTCCTAGCCTTGGTCCCTGTACGCCGGCCCGGGGCGACCGCCGGGCACCAATGGGCACGGGCCCGGGAGGTTACGATGAGCACACAGGTAGGCTACAAAGGAGCGGCTCCCTTCACGCGGCGCGCCCTCGGCGCCGCCGTCTTCGTCCTCGCGCTGGCGGGCGGCGCCGGTGGCGCGATCGCGGCGCCGCCCGCCCAAGGCGCCGCGGCGGTCGATCCCGCCTGGGCGACCGGCCTCAGCAGCCCGCGGGGACTGAAGTTCGGGCCCGACGGCTACCTCTACGTCGCGGAAGGCGGTGCCGGCGGCATGAATCCGGCGCCGCTCGGCGATTACGGCAACTGCACGGCGGGCCTGACGGGGCCCGGGCAGTACTACGGCAGCAACACGGGATCGCGCATTTCGCGCATCGACACGAGCGGCGGCGTCACGACGTTCGTCGACAACCTGCCGTCGAGCGGCGCGCCCATTCCGGGGCCGGACGGCCTCGTCAGCGGCGTCGGCGACCTCGCGTTCGTCGGCGACACCATGTACGCGGTGCTGGCCGGCGCCGGCTGCTCGCACGGCGTCCCCGACATTCCCAACGCGCTCATCCGGATCAACGCGGACCATACGTGGACGCAGGTGGCGGACCTCGGGGCGTACCTGCGGGCGCATCCGGTCGCCGATCCGACGGATCCGGTCACGGGCGACTTCGAGCCGGACGGCACGTTCTACAGCCTGATCGCCGTGCGCGGCGACCTCTACACGATCGAGCCCAACATGGGCGAGCTGCTGAAGGTCACGACGGACGGCGCCATTTCCCGCGTGATCGATTTCTCGGCGGCGCTCGGGCACGTCGTGCCCACCGCGCTCGCGTATCACGGCAATTTCTACGTCGGCAACCTCGGCCGGTTTCCGCAGGACGTGGGCAGCTCCAATGTCTGGAAGGTCACGCCGAGCGGCAACGTCAAGGTCGACACGACGGGATTCGACATGGTGCTGGGGCTCGTGTTCGACGGGCGCGGCCGGATGTACGTGCTCGAGATGTCGGGCGGGCAGTCGCTGCCGACGCCATTCACCGGGCGCGTCACCCGCGTCGATCCGTCCGGGAAGCGGACGGTGATCGCCGACGGCGGCAACGGCCTCTTCTTTCCCACGGCGATCGCCATCGGGCCGGACGGCAACCTCTACGTCTCGAACCAGGGCTTCGGCCTCGGCGCGGGCACGGGCACGATCGCGAAAATCGACCTGACCGACTGAGCGCGGCGCCTAGATGATCTCGAAGTAGCGCTTCAGCTCCCAGTCGGTCACGGCGTCCTGCCACTGCCGCCACTCCCATTCGCGGGTGGCGGCGAAGTGGTCGACGAAATCGTCGCCGAACCAGTCGCGCGCGAAGTCGGAGCCCCGGAACACGCGCGTCGTCTCGATCAGCGTGCGCGGCGCGCGGGGGGTGTTCTCCCCGCCCTGGTTCGTGCCTTCGATGGGCTTGGTCGTGAGCTTCAGGTTCTGCTCGATGCCCGCGAGGCCCGCAGCGAGGCATGCGGCCACGGCGAGATACGGATTGACGTCCGCGCCGGGACAGCGCGTCTCGAGTCGCGTCGATTTGGACGAGCCCGCGAGCACGCGAAAGCTCGCCGTGCGGTTGTCGACGCCCCATGTGGGCTTCACCGGCGCCCAGAAGCCGTCGACGAGGCGCTTGTAGCTGTTCACCGTCGGCCAGAACATCGGCGCGAGCTCGAGCAGGAACCTGAGCTGGCCCGCGAGATAGCTCTCGAAGACCTTGCTCATCGCGTGCCGGCCCTTGGCGTCGTAGAAGACGTTCTTCCTGCCGTCCGACAGCGACTGGTGGCAGTGGCCCGAGCAGCCCGGATACTGCGCGCTCCACTTCGCCATGAAGCTCGGCATGATGCCGAAGCGCGCGCCGATCTCCTTGGCGGCGGTCTTGAACAGCAGCCCGCGATCGGCGGCCTCCAGCGCCTCCGAGAACACGATCGCCGCTTCGTACACGCCCGGGCCGGTCTCCGTGTGCAGGCCTTCGAGCGGGATGCCGTAGGCGCCCATGTCGTTGAACAGCGCGTTGAAGAACTCGCGCGACTGGTTCGTGCGGAGCAGCGAATAGCCGAACATGCCGGGCGTGAGCGTCGTGGGGCCGACGCCCTTCTTGTCCGCCCACGATTGCGGCGTCTCGATGAAGTTGAACCATTCGAACTCGAGCCCGCACATCGGCATCAGCCCGAGCTTTTCCGCGCGCTTCAGCGCGCGCTTCAACACCTGGCGCCCGTCGAGCGGGAACGGCACTTCCTTGCCGTTCTTCTGCATCACGAACTCGCCCAGGAAGAAGTCGACGTTGTCGTCCCACGGCACGTTGCGGTGGGTGGACAGGTCGATGCGCGCGAGCGCGTCCGGGAAGCCCTTGTGCCAGCCCGTCATCGTCGTGTTGTCGTAGCAGACGTCGTGGAGGTCCCAGCCGTACACGACGTCGCAGAAGCCGAAGCCCCCTTCGACCGCGGAGAAGAACTTGTCCTTGTGGATCGACTTGCCGCGCAGGATGCCGTCGATGTCGGCGACGGCGACTTTCACGCGTTGACCGGGCGAGCTGCGCACGGCGGCAAGGATCTGGGCGGGCGTGAGCGAGGCCGGCATGCGTTCTCCCTGGGACTTTTCTTCGTTGTTGTCGGACCGGGCCATTCTAGCCGATGGGCGACCCGTAGAATCGCGCTGCCCACGGGCCCCCTCGATGACGCGTACCGCCGCCCTAGTCGCACTCCATGCCGCCGTCGCGCTGTTCGGCTTCGCCGCGCTGTTCGGCAAATGGCTGACGCTGCCGCCCGAGGCGATCGTGCTCGGCCGCACCGTGGTCGCCGCGACGACGCTGGCACTCGCGCTCGCGCTGCAACGAGCAACGCGGCGCGAGCGCAACGAGGAGCAAGCGATAAAGGCGCCAGCGATCCAGCACGAAGGACCGGGGTCGGCGGCCCTGCCCGGGCGCCTGAGCACTGAAGCCCGCGCGGGGCCGCCGACGCCGGTCCGCCACGCCACGGAGCCTCCGACGCCGGTCCGCCATGGTCTCGGGCACAGATCGGCGTCACGCGCGATCAACGGCGCGTTGCTGGCCTTCCACTGGGTCGCGTTCTTCGCCGCGGTGCAGGCGTCCACCGTCGCGATCGCGCTGCTGGCCTTCGCGAGCTTTCCCGTGTTCGTCCTCGCGCTGGAGTGCATGGAGCGAAGACGCACGCCCGGGGCCGCCCAGGGCATGACCGTGCTGCTCGTCGCGAGCGGCCTCGCCGTGCTCGTGCCGTCGTTCGAATGGTCGAGCGACACCGTCCGCGGGCTCGCGTGGGGCGTCGCGTCCGGCCTGACGTTCGCGCTGCTGGCGGTCCGCAATCGCGGCGCCGTGGAGGCGCACGGCGCGATGGCGCTCGCGCTGTGGCAGAACGCCTTCGCCGCGCTGTGGCTCTTGCCGTGGCTCGCGCTGCAAGCGCCGGCGCCCGTTCCCACCGCTCGCGACCTCGTGCTCGTCCTGGTGCTCGGCGTCGCCTGCACGGCGCTCGCGCACACGCTGTTCATCGCGTCGATGCGCCGCGTTTCCGCGCACACGGCGAGCGTCGTCAGCGTGCTCGAGCCCGTCTACGGCATCGCGCTCGCCGCCGCGCTGCTCGGCGAGCGTCCCGACGCGCGGACGCTGGCCGGAGCGGTGCTGATCGTCGCGGCCGCGCTGCTGGCGACCCGGCAGGCGACGCGGTAGCATCGGCTTTCGTCGAGACGCTGCAAAGGATCGAAGCCCGCATGGACATCGGAATCGTCGGACTCGGCCGCATGGGCGGCAACATGGCGCGCCGGCTCGCGCGGGGCGGCGTGCGCGTGGTCGGCTTCGACCCCGACGCCAAGGTGCGCGGCGACCTTGCGGCCGCGCGCGTGATCGAGCCGGCGGAAAGCGTGCAGGCGCTCGTCCGCGCGCTCGCGCCGCAGCGCGTCGTGTGGCTGATGGTGCCCGCGGGGAACGTCACCGAGCTCGCGATCCAGGACATCTGGCCCGAGCTCGCGGCCGGCGACGTCATCGTCGACGGCGGCAACGCGCACTACAAGGATTCCGAGCGGCGCGCCGCGGCGCTCGCCAGCGCGGGCGTGCGCTTCGTCGATTGCGGCGTGTCGGGCGGCGTCTGGGGGCTCGAGAACGGCTATGCGCTCATGTACGGCGCCGACGCCGACGCCGCGCGCGCGATCGAGCCGTACGCGCAGATCCTCGCGCCGGCGGCGGACGAGGGCTGGCTCCACTGCGGGCCTCCCGGCTCCGGCCATTTCGTGAAGATGATCCACAACGGCATCGAATACGGAATGATGCAGGCGTTCGCCGAGGGCTTCGCGCTGATGAAGCGCAAGCCCGGCTTCGATCTCGACGTCGCGAAGATCGCCGAGACCTGGCGGCACGGCAGCGTCGTGCGCTCGTGGCTCCTCGACCTCACCGCGGAATTCCTCGCCCGCGACGCCGAGCTGGCGGACGTCGCGCCGGTGGTGGCCGATTCCGGCGAAGGCCGGTGGACGGTGCAGGAAGCGGTGGAGCAGGGCCTCCCGGCGCCCGTGCTGACGCTCGCGCTGATGGCGCGCTTCGCGAGCCAGGGCGGCGACGACTACGCGAACAAGATGCTCGCGATGATGCGCAAGGGCTTCGGCGGCCACGCCGTGCAGTCGCTGCCGGGGCACGACGGATGATCGTCGTGCTGATGGGGGTGTGCGGCTCGGGCAAGACCACGGTGGGCGAAGCGCTCGCGGCGGCGCTGGGATGGCCGTTCCACGACGCCGACGGCTTTCACCCGCCCGCGAACGTCGCCAAGATGGCGGCGGGAACGCCGCTCACCGACGACGACCGCTGGCCTTGGCTCGACCGCATCGCGGCGGAGATGCGGCGCGTCGACGACGCTGGCAGGCACGCGGTGCTCGCGTGCTCGGCGTTGAAGGACGCGTACCGCGAGCGGATCGCGCGCGCGGGCGACGTGCGCTTCGTCTACCTCCGCGGCGATTACGCCACCATCGCCGGCCGCCTCGCCGCGCGGCAGCACGCGTACATGCCGGCGTCGCTGCTGGAGAGCCAGTTCGCCGCGCTGGAAGAGCCGGCCGGCGCGCTGGTCGTCGACATCCGTGACGACGTCGCGACGCAGGTGGCCGCGATCCGCCACGGCCTGTCGCTCGACACGGCATCCGCATGAGCGACGCCGCGCGCTATCGCAAGGCGACACAGGTCCTGCATGTCGGCCGTCATCCGCGCAAGTACATGGGCGCCGTCAACACGCCGGTGTTCCGCGCGACCACGATGCTGTTCCCGCGCATGGACGACCTCGAGCAGGCGGCGCGCGGCGAATATCCCGGCCTTTCGTACGGCCTGCACGGCCTGCCCACGGTCACCGACCTGCAGCAGGCGATCGCCGCGCTCGAAGGCGGCCACGCCGCGCTCGCAGTGCCGTCGGGCCTTGCCGCCACGACGTTTCCGCTGCTGGCGCTCTGCCGGGCCGGCGACCACGTCCTCGTCACCGACGTCGTCTACGGCCCCACGCGGCGGTTCTGCGAAAACCACCTGCGCCGGCTCGGCGTGGACGTCAGCTACTACGACCCGCAGGCCGGCGCCGCGATCGAGCGCGATTTCCGTCCGAACACGCGGGTCGTGTTCACCGAATCGCCCGGCTCGCTGACCTTCGAGGTGCAGGACATCCCGGCCATCGCGGAAGTCGCGCATGGGCGTGGCGCCCGCGTGGTGATGGACAACACGTGGGCGACGCCGCTCGGCTTTCGCGCGTTCGACCACGGCGTGGACGTCTCGGTGCACGCGGCGACGAAATACATCGGCGGCCACTCCGACGTGCTGCTCGGCGTGATCGTCGCGAACGAGGCAACGCACCCGCTGCTGCATCGATTGTGGACCGACATGGGCGTCGCCGCGTCCACCGACGATTGCTTCCTGGGCCTGCGCGGCCTCCGCACGCTGCATCTGCGGATGGCGCAGCACCAGGCGAGCGCGACGAAGATCGCGACATGGCTGGCGTCGCGGCCCGAGGTCAGCGAGGTGCTGTATCCCCCGCTGCCCGGCGCACGCGGCCACGCGCTTTGGAAGCGCGACTTCACCGCCGCGTCGGGGCTCTTCGGCGTGATCCTGAAGCCGGTGTCGCGCGACCGGATCGCGGCGATGCTGGACGGGCTCCGGCTCTTCGGCATGGGCTGGAGCTGGGGCGGCTACGAGAGCCTCGTGATTCCCACCTATCCGGAGCGCACGCGCAGCGTCACCCGCTGGGAAGCGGAAGGGCCGTGCCTGCGCTTCGCCGTGGGCCTCGACGATCCGGACGACCTCATCGCCGATCTCGAGGCGGGCTTCGCAAGGCTTCGCGGCACCGCGTAGTCACGCCGGCTCGTCGTATCCGAGGTACACCGCCTGCACCTGCGGGTCGGCGCGGATCGCTGCGGGACTTCCGGCGGCGATGATCGCGCCGCGGTCGAGCACGATCACGCGGTCGGCGAAGCCGAACACCATGTCCATGTCGTGCTCGGTGAAGAGCACGGCGAGCCCGTCGCGGTGCGACAGCGTCGCCGCGAGGCGCATCAGGTCGGCGCGCGCGGCGATGGCCATGCCGGCCGTGGGCTCGTCCATCAGCAGGAGGCGCGGCGCGGCGGCGAGCGCCAGCGCGAGCTCGACGCGCTTGGCGTCGCCGTAGGTGAGCGTCGCGCAATGCGCGTCGGCGAGCGCCGCCACGCCGACCCGCTCCAGCACCGCCAGCGCCGCGTCGCGCCGTGCGCCTGCGCCCCGGTCCACGAAGGCGTCCTCGTCGCCGCCATGCGCGATCAGCGCCAGCTCGACGTTCTCGCGCACGGTCATCGACGCGAACGTCGCCGCCACCTGGAACGTGCGGCCGACGCCCTTGCGCGCGATCGCGGCCGGCGGGAGGCCGTCGATGCGCTGCGCTCCGAGCAGCACCTCGCCGTGGTCGGGTGCAAGCTGGCCGTTGATGAGGTTGAAGCAGGTCGTCTTGCCGGCGCCGTTGGGCCCGATCAGCGCGACGAGCTCGCCGCCGGCGACGCGAAACGACACGTCGCGCACCGCGTGCACGCCGCCGAACGCCTTCGACAGGCGCTCGACTGCGAGCACGGCAGCCGGCGCCTCGCTCACCACAAGGTGCCACCGCGTGTCATCGCCGCAACACGCGCGCCAGCGCGCCCCCCAGGCCCTGCGGAAAGAGCAGCACCAGTGCGAGGATGCCTACCCCCACCATCGCCCGCCAGTAGTCGGTGGCGCGCGCCAGCGTGTCCTGGAGCCACGTGAAGACAGTGGCGCCGAGCAGGGGGCCGAAGAGCGCGTTGAGGCCGCCCAGCAGCACCATCACCAGCGCGTCGACCGACCGCGGTATCGCCAGCGTCTCCGGCGAGATGCTGCCTTTGGAGAACGCGAAGAGGCCGCCGGCGAATCCCGCGAACGCGCCGGCGAGCGCGAAGCCGCGCCATTGCGTCGCGCGGACGTCGATGCCGAGAGCCGCCGCACGCAGCGGCGAATCGCGCGCGCCGCGAAGCGCGCGCCCGAAGGGACTTTGCGCGACCGCGTACAGCGCGAGCAGCGCGAGCGTGGTCGCGACCAGCGCGAACGCGTGGAAGGCCTTGCGTGCGCCGAGCCACTCCGGCGGCCAGACGCCGACGAGCCCGTTCGAGCCGCCCGTGACCGCGTCCCACTGGAACGCGATCGACCACGTGATCTGCGCGAACGCCAGCGTGAGCATCGCGAGGTACACGCCGGCGAGGCGCACGCAGAACCAGCCGAAGAGCACGGCTGCGGCGAGCGCTGCCGCCGGCGCGATGCCGAGCGCGAGGCCGAACGGCCAGCCCATCTTGTCGGCCAGCGCCGCCGCGTACGCGCCCACGCCGAAATACGCGGCATGGCCGAACGACGTCATGCCGCCGGTGCCGGTGAGGAACTGCAGGCTGGCCGCGAACAGTGTCGCGATGAGGATGTCGGTCGCGAGCACCGCGGTGTAGTCGTCGCGCAGGAACGGCACCACGGCGAAGACGGCGAACGCGCCGGCCGCGATCCACGCCTCGCGCCGTCCGGGGCGCGTGACCAGCGCGCGCTGCTCGGGCAGCGGCGTGCTCACCGGCACGGTGGCGGGCGTGCCGAGGAGCCCGTGCGGCCGCACCGCCAGCACGACGGCCATGACGACGAACTCCGCCACCAGCGTCAGCTTCGGGAACGCGATCGTCGTGCCGAAGACCTCGACGGTGCCGAGCGCGATGCACAGCGCCTTGGTCAGCGCGATCACGACGGCCGCCAGGAAGGCGCCCGGGATCGATCCCAGTCCGCCGACGACGGTAACGACGAACGCGTCGGCGATGATCGCGAGATCCATTCCCAGGTTCGCGGGCTCGCGCGGAAGCTGGAGGGCGCCCGCGAGGCCGGCGAGGAAGGCGCCGAGGGCGAACACGGCCGTGTAGAGCCGCGCCTGGTCGATGCCGAGCGCCGCGGTGAGCACGCGGTTCTCCGACGCCGCGCGAATCAGGACGCCGAAGCGCGTGCGCGTCAGCAGCCAGGTCAGCGCGACGAGCACGAGCGGCCCCACGACGATCAGGAAGAGATCGTATTGCGGGATCGCGCGGCCCAGGACGTCGACTGCGCCGGCCAGTCCGGGCGCGCGCGGGCCGAGCAGGTCCTCGGCGCCCCAGAATGCGAGCGCGGCGTCGCGCACGATCAGGACGACGCCGAACGTGGCCGTCAGCTGCAGGAGCTCCGGCGCGTCGTACAGGCGTTTCAGCAGCAGCGCCTCGATCAGCGCGCCAAGCAGCGCGACGGCGAGCGCCGCGGCGAGCACGGCCGACCAGAACGCAAGCGGGCCGCGGCCGACCGTCTGTGCAAGGAAGGCCGCGCTGCTGTACGCCACGTAGGCGCCCAGCATGTAGAGCGAGCCGTGGGCGAAATTGACGATGCGCGTGACGCCGAAGATCAGCGTCAGCCCCGCAGCAACGAGGAACAGCGCCGACGCCGACGCGAGGCCGTTGAGGAGCTGGATCGCGAGCGTCGCGGCGCTCACGGCGCTGGAAGGGCCGTCGCCGCGCTCACTCCGCCGGGCGCATCTTGCGCACGGCGTCGTCGTCGGGCTGGTAGTCCTTGCCGTCGGCGTACTTCCAGTCGACCATCACGCCCTTGCCGTCCTTCACCGCCGTGCGCCCGACGTACGCGCCCATCGTCGACTGGTGGTCGATCGCGCGGAAGGTCACCTTGCCGAACGGCGTCTCGACGTCGAGGTTCTTCATCGCCGCCACGAGCTTCTCGCTGTCGGTGGAGTTGGCCTTTTTCAGCGCCGCGGCCGCCGCCTTCACGGCGCTGTAGCCCACCACGGAGCCGAGCCGCGGATAGTCGTTGAACTTCGCCTGGTACGCGGCGAGGAAGCGCTTGTGCACCGGCGTGTCGATCGAGTACCACGGATAGCCCGTGACGTACCAGCCGACCGGCGCCTCGTCCTTCAGCGGATCGAGGTATTCGGGCTCGCCGCCCAGCAGGTTGAACACCGGCCGGTCCTTGAAGAGGCCGCGCAGCTGGCCCTCGCGCACGAAGCGCGCGAGGTCTGGGCCGAACAGCGACGAGAAGATCGCGTCCGGCTGCGCGTCGATCAGCGCCTGCACGACCGGGCCCGGGTCGATCTTGCCGAGCGGCACGGCCTGCTCGACGAACTCGAGGCCGCCGGACTGGCGGAACAGCATCTGCTTCTTGAAGGCGGCGGTGGCCGACTGGCCGTACTCGTAATTGGGATAGACGATCGCCCAGCGCTTCTTGCCGAGCCTGGCGGCCTCCGGCACCAGCATGGCGGTCTGCATGAACGTCGACGCGCGGAGGCGGAACGTGTACTTGTTGCCGCCTTCCCACACGATCTTGTCGGTGAGCGGCTCCGCCGCCAGGAACAGCACCTTGCGCTGCCGCGCGAGATCGGCCACCGCGAGGCCGACGTTGGATGCGAACGTGCCCATCAGCATCGAGACCTTCTCGCGCGCGATGAGCTCCTCGGCGACGCGGACGGCGTCGCCGGGCGTGCCGTTGTCGTCGCGCGAGATCACCTCGATCGGCCGGCCGTTGATGCCGCCGGCGGCGTTGATCTCGGCCTGCGCGAGCTCCATCCCCTTCTTGTACGGCTCGAGAAACGCGGCGAACTGCTTGTACTCGTTGATCTCGCCGATGCGGATGGGCTGCGGCTGCGCGTGCGCGGCGGTGAGGGTGACGGTGGCCGCGGCGGCGGCGAGCGAAGCGACGATGCGGTTCATGGCGTCCTGGGCGTCGGGGCCGGTTGTAGGGAGCGCCGACAACGCGGCGGGAAGGCCGCGCGTTGACGCCGCCGGGGCGAAATCGCGTCGAACATGGTAACAGGCGGACCGCGGCCGCGAGGCACTAAGCTTATGCCGGTGCACGGCTGTCGCCGGGGCGGTCCGCCACGGTAGAATCGACGGCTTTGCGCCGTTGCCCGCCTGCCGTGTCCGCCATGCTCAACCTCGCCTTCGGCCTCGACTTCGCCGATCTCTATTCGACCCCCGGCCTCGCCCGCCTCGACGCGGCGTTTTTGCGCGTGCTGGCGGACACCGACGCCGCGCTGGCGGAGCGGCTGGCCGCCGCGCGCGCGGCCCCCGCGTCGCTGGCGGGCAAGGACGAGTCGACGCTGCTGATCGACGTCGCGCCGCACGTCGAGGATTTCATCGCGCGGCTCTTCGGCATCGAGCCGGACGTGCGCGCACTCGAAGCGCGGCACCACGCGCTGGCGCCGCTGTTCGCCGTCAAGCGGCAGTTCGTCCAGCGCAAGGCGGTGAACGCGCACAAGGGCGACGCCGCCGCGGCGCTCGACGGACCGGCGCTGCGCATCCTGCTGGAGACGCGGCTCGGCGCGCCGGTGGGCGTCAAGGCGTTCGAGCTCGCGTTCGCCAATGCCGTCACGGCGTGGCAGCAGGACGAAGCCGCCAACGCGGACGACCTCGACGTCGCGCTTCGCTACGCCGCCTGGGCCGCGCAGACGCAAGACGGCAAGGCCGCGCACAAGGGCGGCACGCTCTTTCGCACGCCGCGCAAGCTCGACCTCATGAAGCTCGTCCCAGTGGCGCACGTGGACGTGCACGGCGTGCCCGCGCTGCGGCTCGCCGACGGCCATCCGTTGCGGCGCCGCGAGGGCTTCGCGCTCACGGACCGCGGCACCGACTTCGAAGGCGGCCTCGCGGAGGCGCACTACTGCATCTGGTGCCACGAGCAGGGCAAGGATTCGTGCGCGCACGGCCTCCTGGAAAAGAAGCCCGCCGACGGCAGCGCGCTTGCGAACCCCTTCAAGAAGAGCGTCTTCGGCGTGACGCTGGCCGGCTGTCCGCTCGAGGAGAAGATCTCCGAATTCCACAAGCTCCGCGCCGAAGGCTGGGCGATCGGCGCGCTGGCCGTGATCTGCGTCGACAATCCGATGGCGGCGGCGACGGGCCATCGCATCTGCAACGACTGCATGAAGTCGTGCATCTACCAGAAGCAGGACCCGGTCGACATTCCGCAGAGCGAGACCCGTATCCTGAAGGACGTGCTGGCGCTGCCCTGGGGCTTCGAGATCTACTCGCTGCTGACGCGCTGGAATCCGCTCGACCTCGACCGGCCGGTGCCGCGGGAGGCCACGGGCAAGCGCGCGCTGGTCGTCGGCATGGGGCCCGCGGGCTTCACGCTCGCGCATCACCTGCTGAACGACGGGCACACGGTCGTGGGCATCGACGGGCTCAAGATAGAGCCGCTGCCGGCCGCCCTTTCGGGCGTCACGCCGACGGGCGGCCGCGTGCCGTTCGAGCCGGTGCGCGACTACGCCGACCTCCTGGAGCCGCTCGACGACCGGGTGATGGCGGGGTTCGGCGGCGTGGCCGAATACGGCATCACGGTCCGGTGGGACAAGAACTTTCTCAAGGTCATCCGCATGCTGCTCGAGCGGCGCGCGACGTTCGCGCTCTACGGCGGCGTGCGCTTCGGCGGCACGCTCGACACCGAGGGCGCGTTCGCGCTTGGCTTCGATCACATCGCGCTGGCGGCGGGCGCCGGACGGCCGACCGTGCTCGACCTCCCGCACGGCCTCGCCAACGGCGTGCGCACCGCGTCGGATTTCCTGATGGCGCTGCAGCTCACCGGCGCGGCCAAGAGCGACTCGCTCGCCAACGTGCTCGTGCGCCTGCCCGTGGTCGTGATCGGCGGCGGCCTCACGGCGATCGACACCGCCACCGAGTCGATGGCGTACTACGCGGTGCAGGTCGAGAAGTTCCTCGCGCGGTACGAGGCCCTCGCTGCGGTGTCCGGCGCCGCCGACGTCGAGTCGAAGTGGACGCCCGACGAGCGCACGGTCGCGCTCGAATTCCTCGCCCATGGCCGCGCGCTGCGGGCTGAGCGCGCGCAGGCGCGGGCGGAGGATCGCGCGCCGCGCCTCGCCGAGCTGATCGACGCGTGGGGCGGCGTGACCATCGCGTACCGGCGGCGGCTGATCGACAGCCCGTCGTACACGCTGAACCACGAGGAAGTGGAAAAGGCGCTCGAGGAGGGCATCCGCTTCGCGGAAGGCCTGACGCCGCTCGCGATCGAGGTCGACGGCCGCGGCCGCGCATCCGGGCTGGCGGTGTCGGCGCAGCGCAACGACGGCGACGGCGTGTGGCACGAGTTCGCCCGCTCGACGCTGCCGGCGCGCACGATCCTCATCGCCGCGGGCACCCAGCCCAACACCGTGCTGGCGCGCGAGGATCCGGCGCATTTCGCGCTCGACGGCAAGTATTTCCGCCTGCTCGACGAGACGGGCGGCGCCGTCGCGCCGGTGAAGGGCCTCGCCAAACCGGCCGTGCCGTCCGTCCTGACCGATCTTCGTCCCGACGGCCGCGCCGTGAGCTTCTTCGGCGATCTCCATCCCTCGTTCCACGGCAACGTCGTGAAGGCGATGGCGAGCGCCAAGCAGGGCTATCCGATCGTGTCGCGGATGCTCGCGCGCGCCCCCGCGGCGCCGCGCGACGGCACCGCCGATTTCTTCGCCACCCTCGACCGCGAGCTTCGCGCCACCGTCGAGCGGGTCGTGCGGCTCACGCCCACGATCGTGGAGGTCGTCGTGCGCGCGCCGGCCGCGGCCCGGCGCTTCCGCCCGGGCCAGTTCTACCGGCTGCAGAACTTCGACACGCAGGCGCTCGTGCAGGGCGGCACGCGCATGTCGATGGAAGGGCTGGCGCTGACGGGCGCCTGGGTCGATCCGGCCGAAGGTCTGGTGTCGACGATCGTGCTCGAGATGGGCGGCTCGTCGAACCTCTGCGCCGCGCTGCGGCCGGGCGAGCCGGTGGTGCTGATGGGGCCGACGGGCACGCCGACCGAGATCGAGGGCGGCGAGACGGTGCTGCTCGCGGGCGGCGGCCTCGGCAACGCCGTGCTGTTCTCGATCGGCCGCGCGTTCCGCGACGCCGGCTCGAAGGTGCTGTACTTCGCCGCCTATCGCAGGAGCATCGACCGCTACAAGGTCGCGGAGATCGAGGCGGCCGCCGACGTCGTCATCTGGTGCTGCGACGAGGGCCCGGGCTTCGCGCCTGACCGACCGCAGGACCGCACGTTCGTCGGCAACATCGTCGAGGCGATGCGGGCGTACGCGGAGGGCCGCCTCGGGCCGGTGCCGATCCCGCTCAACGACTGCGACCGGATCATCGCCATCGGCTCGGACCGGATGATGGCCGCGGTGGGCGCCGCCCGCCACGGCGTGCTAGCGCCGTATCTGAAGCGCGAGCATCGCGCGCTGGCGTCGATCAACTCGCCGATGCAATGCATGATGAAGGAAATCTGCGCGCAGTGCCTGCAGCCGCAGCGCGATCCGGTTACCGGCGCGCTGAAGTACGTCTTTTCCTGCTTCAACCAGGACCAGCCGATCGACGCCGTCGATTTCCCGGCGCTCGGCGCGCGCCTCGCGCAGAACGCCGTCCAGGAAAAGCTCACGGCGCAATGGATTGCGCATTGCGCCGATAGCTGACGCGCGCGGCACGCGGCCTCCCCGGAGGCTGTGAAGGACAGCGCTGTCCGCTACAGCGGACGGGCGGTCGCGGCCGGCGCACCGGCGGCGCAACGCCGTGCGCGGGGCCCCTGGATTCTCACTCGTCGAGGCAGGGAATCGCCCGCTCGTCGTCGGGCGTGCCCGCGTGGCACATCGCTTGCTCGGGTTTCGCCACGTCTTCCTGCCGCGAGAACGCCATGGCCAACCTGCTGATCGTCGACGACGAGCCGAACGTCCTGAACGCGCTGCGCCGCATGTGCCTCAACAAGCTGGCGCTGCCGGTCATTCCCGATCCGTCCGTGACGACGTTCACGTCGCCGCTGCACGCGATCGACTACATCCGCGACCACCGCGTGGACCTCGTGATCTCGGACTACCGGATGCCGGAAATGGACGGCGCCACGTTCCTCACGCGCATGAAGGAGCTGCAGCCGGACGCCGCCCGCATCATCCTGTCCGCGTGCGCCGACGTCGACGGCATCTCGCGCGCGATCAACGACGCCGGCATCTTCCGCTTCGTGACCAAGCCGTGGTCGGACCACGATCTCAAGGCGGCGATCGTCGACGTGCTCGCCTACCGGAACCTGCAACTCGAGAACCGGCGCCTCGCCAACGAGGTGCGCAACCAGCGCGGCGTGATCTCGCGCCAGCAGCTCGAGCTCGAGCGGCTGGAGCAGGAGTCGCCCGGGATCACGCACGTGCGCTGGAGCGAGGACGGCGGGGTGCTGCTGCATGAGTGACGCGCAAGGCCAGACGGCGACCGCCGTCGTCGAGGGCGGCCTTCGCGGCGAGCGCACCGCCGATCTCGCCTGGATCGGCGCGCTCTACGAGCTCGGCCAGCGCGCGGCCAACGGCGCGGAGCCGCAGGCGGTGCGCCAGGCCATCCTCGAGCACATCGTCTCGGGCTTCGACGCCGAGAGCGGCTCGATCGCGCTGATCGTCGAGGGCACGGCGGACGAGCTCGAGCTCGCGGCCGGCACCGACCTGCCGCAGGGGATGATCGGCAGCGCGCTGCCGCGCGGCGTCGGCGTGTTCGGCCATGTGATTGCCACCGGCCACCCCGTGCTGGTCAACGGCGATGCCGCGGAGACCGGACTGCCGCTGCGCCAGGGCGAGACGCGGCAGCGCGCGACCCATTCGGCGATGTGCTGGCCGCTGTCCGTCGCCGGCCGCACGATCGGCGCCGTGGCCGTCAACCGCGCGGCCGACCGCCCGCGCTACACGGTCGGGGATCTCGAGCGCGGCCAGGCGCTGACGAGCCTCCTCGCGCTCGTCATGGCGAACCACCGGATGCACGTCGAGCGCGAGAACCGCATCCGCGAGCTGTCGACGCTGAACGCGACGATGCAGCGGATGAACACCATGCTGGAGGACGCGCAGAACCAGGTCATCCAGTCCGACAAGCTGGCGTCGATCGGACAGATCTCGGCGGGCGTCGCGCACGAGATCAACAATCCGGTCGGCTACGTGCTGTCGAACCTCGGCTCGCTCGAGTCGTATCTCGCCACGCTGTTCGAGCTGCTGGACGCCTACGTGGACGTCGAGACGGGCATGCCGCTGCCGGTGCCCAAGGCCTTCGCCGCGGTCCGCTCGCTGCGGCAGCAGACGGACGTCACCTTTCTGCGCGGGGACATCCGCGCGCTGCTCGCCGAATCGCGCGACGGGCTGCTGCGCGTCAAGCGCATCGTGCAGGACCTGAAGGATTTTTCCCGCGGCGGCGCCGAGGAGGGCTGGCAGACGATCGACCTGCACGACGCGCTCGACGGCACGCTCAACATCGTCCGCAACGAGCTGAAGCACAAGGCGCGCATCGTCCGGCGCTACGGCGCGGTGCCGGACGTCGAATGCCTGCCGTCGCGGCTCAACCAGGTCTTCCTCAATCTCGTCGTCAATGCCGGTCAGGCGCTCGGAGAACAGGGCACGATCACGCTCACCACCGGGACCGACGGCCACGAGGCCTGGCTCGAGGTCGAGGACACCGGCTGCGGGATCGCGCCCGAGCACCGCAACCGCATCTTCGAGCCGTTCTTCACCACCAAGCCGGTCGGGCAGGGCACGGGCCTCGGCCTGTCCGTGTCGTACTCGATCGTGCGCAAGCATGGCGGGCGCATCGAGGTCGACAGCGAAGTCGGCAAGGGGACGCGCTTCACCGTTTACCTGCCGCTGCGGCAGTCGGCGGCGGTGCTCGCGGCATAGCTCCCCGCGTCAGGGGGCGCGGTCTCCGAGCCAGTGCGACGACTGCGTCGTCGTGCCTTCGACCAGGAAGCGCTTCGCGCGCGCCTGGAGCTCGCGGTCGGCGACGCTCGCGCGCTCGTGCTGGCGGAGGTGCTCGACCCACGACTCGTCCATGAAGCATTCGACGTAGCGCGTGGGGTCGGCGGCGTCATGGAACAGCTGCCAGAAATATGCGCCGTTGCGCCGGCGCATCTCGCGCACGGCCTGCATCGCCGCGACGAACTCGGTGCGGTGCGCGCCCTGCACGCGATATTCGATCGTCACCATCACCGGGCCGCCATCGGGCTCCGGCGTCTCGGCGACCACGGGCGGGGGCCAGTCCATCGACGGCGTGAAGTTCATCACCGCGTGATCGCCGAGCTTGAACCGCCACGTCGCCGCGACGCCTGCCACCAGCCCGCCGGCGGCCAGGGTCAGCGTGAGCGGAATGCCGATGCGCGTCGCCACCTGCCCCCAGAGGATGCTGCCGAGCGCCATGCCGCCCATGAAGATCACGACGAATGCGGCGAGGCCGCGGGCGCGCACCCATTCGGGCAGCGTGAGCTGCGCCGACACCTGCAGCGCCGACAGGATGGCGATCCACGCGACACCCGTCGCGAGCATCGCCACCGCGAGCAGGCCCAGGTTCTGCAGCCACGCCAGCGCGAGCGCCGCGAGCGCGTAGAGCACGCTGGCGCCGGCGACCATCGCGTCGCGCGAAATGCGCGCTCGCAGCCGCGGCAGCGCCAGCGCGCCGCCCACGGCGCCGACGCCGATGCAGGTCAGCAGCAGGCCGTACACCTCGGGGCCCTGCTGCAGCTCGCGGCGCACGATCAGCGGAAACAGCGACCACGTGGCGCTGGCGAAAAGGAAGAACGCCGCGCCGCGCACCAGCACGGCCTGCAGCGCCGCCGTGTGGGTGACGAAGCGCACGCCGACGCGCAGCGCCGTCAGGAACCGCTCCGCCGGCAGCGGGCTCTTGCGGTGCTCGCGGCGCCAGCGCACCAGCACGGCGAGGATGCCGACGTAGGAGAGCGCGTTCAGCGCGAACACGAGCCAGGCGCCCACGGCCGCGACGAGCACGCCGGCGATGGCCGGGCCGATCGTCCGCGACACGTTGATCGCGATGCTGTTGAGGGCGATCGCCGACTGCAGCTCCTCCGGCGGCACGAGCTCCGGCACGATCGCCGCCCAGGCGGGCATCATCAGCGCCGTGCCCACGCCGAGCGCGAACGTGAAGCCGAGCAGCACCCACGCCGTCGTGAGGTCGAGCCACGTGAGCAGCGCAAGCGCCGCGACCGTCAGCATCAGGTAGGTCTGCACGCCGATCAGCAGGCGCCGCCGGTCCACGATGTCGGCGATCGCGCCGGCCGGCAGCGCCAGCAGCATCACGGGAAGGCTGTCCGCCGCCTCGACCAGCGCCACCAGCGACGGCGACGACGTCAGCGACGTCATCAGCCAGCCGGCGCCGACGTCCTGCATCCACGTGCCGATGTTGGAGACGATGGTCGCGATCCACAGGCCGCGGAAGAGGCCGCTCTGGAGCGGACGCCACGCCGACGCGGGGAGGGCGGCCGCCATCAGCGCGGCGGCGGTGCGGCCGCGGCGAGATAGGCGTGGATCTGCGCGCATACGGCGGCGCCTTCGCCGATCGCGCCGCCCACCCGCTTGACCGAGCCGGCGCGCACGTCGCCGACCGCGAACACGCCAGGCACGTTCGATTCGAGGGACGCGGGGACGTACGCGCCCGAGCCGTCCGGCGGGACGGCGCCGGTGACGACGAAGCCATGCGCGTCGAACGCGACGCCGCACGATCGCAGCCATTCCGTCTCGGGGTCGGCGCCCACGAACACGAACAGGTTGCGGATCGCGTGCGTCGATTCCGCGCCGCCCCGGGCCCGCCACGTGACTTCGGCCAGCGAGCCGGCGGCGTCGCCGTCGAGGCGCGTGACCTCGGTGTGCGGCAGGAGCTCGATGTTGGCCGTCGCCTCGATCCGGTCGATCAGGTAGCGCGACATCGTGGCCGCGAGGCCGGCACCGCGGACGAGGATGTGGACCTTCGCCGCGAACTGCGCGAGGAACACCGCCGCCTGGCCCGCGGAATTGCCGCCGCCGATCAGCGCCACGTCCGCGTTCGCGCACATTTTCGCTTCGAGGGCGGACGCCCAGTACCAGACGCCGCGGCCCTCGAATTCGGCGAGCCGCGGCACCGCGGGACGCCGGTAGCGCGCGCCGCTCGCGACGACCACGGTGCGGGCGCGCAGCCGGCGTCCGTCGGACAGGTGCAGCGCGACTTCGCTGGCGGGCCCGGCGTGAGCGCAGGCGAGCGACGCCGCCTGCGAGGGAATCATGATGTGCGCGCCGAACTTCTGCGCCTGCACGAACGCGCGTCCGGCGAGCGCCGCGCCCGAGATGCCGGTGGGAAAGCCGAGATAGTTCTCGATCCGCGCGCTGGCGCCCGCCTGACCGCCGTACGAGCGGCAATCGAGCACGACGACCGACAGGCCTTCGGAGGCCGCGTACACCGCGGTGGCGAGGCCGGCCGGACCTGCGCCGACGACCGCGACGTCGAAGAGCTCGTCGTGCACGGTGCTGTCGATCATGCCGAGCGCGCGCGCGAGCGCGCCGTCCGTGGGATTCACCAGCACGCTGCCGTCGGGGCTCACGACGACGACGTCGTTGGCGGCCGCGCCGTACTGCTCGAGCAGCGCGGCGACGTCGCCGTCGCGCGCGGCGTCGACCAGGTGATGCGGCGCGCCGTTGCGCCGCAGGAACGTCATCAGCCGCATGAGCTCGGGGGCCTCCGGCTGCGCGATCAGGACGGGGCCGCTCTCGCCCGACTCGATCAGCGCCACGCGGCGCAGGATCAGCGCGCGGACGATCCGCTCGCCGAGGTCCGCCTCCGCGATGATCAGCGCGCGGAGCTGCCCTGGGGGAATCAGCAGCGTCTCGACGTCGTCCTCCGCGTCGCCGTCGACGAGCGCCTGGCGGCCGGAGAGCTGCGCGATCTCGGCGAGGAACTGGCCGCGGCCCTGGCGCACGATCGGAACGACGCGGCCGAGGCCGTCGCGCTGGCTGATCGCCACGGTGCCCTTCAGGACGACGAACATCCCCGGCCCGGGCTCGCCGGCGGCGAACAGACGCTCGCCGGCCTTGTAGCGGCGCGACTGGCCGAAGCGCGCGATGCGCGCGATTTCGGCGTCCGTCAGCGCCGGGAACATCTGGTGCCGACGCGACGCGACGTCCTTCGGCAGAGGGTCCTGCGCCGCCGCGGGCGCAGCCGGCGTCGGGGAGGTGCTGGCGGGATCGGTCATGGCGGACACGACAATGCCACAACCGCCGGCGGGCGCCGGCGCGTCCTGTTTACGTCAGGCCGCGCCGCGGGTCAGTTGCCCCAGGCCTCGAGCTCGACGATGCGCGAATAGCTGAGGAGCGCGTTGCTCACGTTCACGCGGATGCGGTCGGTGGCGGTCGGCGGGAACGTGACGGCACGCTTGACCAGCGTGTTGCCGGTCACCGTCGCGAGCGTGACCCACGCGCTGCCGTTCCACGCCTGCACGTTGAAATCCACAATGCCGAACAGCGTGAACGCCTGCGCACCGGCCGGCGTGATGCCGGGACCAAATTGGTCGGCCAGCGTGTAGAGGACGACGTGGTCGATGGTGCGCGTGCCGCCGAAGCTGATCTGCACCCAATCCGGGAACGCGTCGGTCGTCGCGTCGTTCCAGCCGCCGCCGCTGCCCCACGTCATGCCCGAGCGGTCGCCGTCGTTGATCGCGGCGAGCGAAAAGGCGGGACCGTAGGTGCTCGACGCGGATGGCACGCCGCCCGCCGCGGCCAGCGCGACATTCCGGTACCCCGAGGGTACCGTCCACGCCTCCAGCTCGATGATGCGCGAATAGCCGAAGAGCGCGTTCTTCACGTTGACGCGGATCCGGTCCGTCGTCGTCGGGGCGAACGTCACCGTGCGCGCCACGAGGTTGTTTCCCGTCACCGAGGCCACCGTGACCCACGCGCTGCCGTTCCAGGCCTGGACGTCGAAATCGACGACGCCGAAGAGCGAGAAGGCCTGCCCCGGCACCGGGTCGATGCCCGGCCCGAATCGATCGGCGAGTGTGTACAGCACGATCCGGTCGACGGTCTTCGGACCGTTGAACTGGACTTGCAGCGAGTCCGGGAAGCTGCCGGCGGTCGCATCGGACCAGCCGCCGCCGCTGCCCCAGGTCATTCCGGACCGGTCGCCGTCGTTGGCCGACGCGAGCGGAAACGCCGGTCCGTAGGTGCTCGACGCCGTGGCGACGCCCCCGTTGGCCGCGAGCGCGACGTTGACGGAACCCGCCGCGGCGCTGGCGATGGTCTCGTTGAGCGTCGCGCTGGCGGAGGCTGCGTTCGAGCCGTCGCCGACGTACGTCGCGCGGATGGCGTGACTGCCGGCGCCGAGGCCCGTCGTTTCGCACACCGCGGTGCGGACGTCGCCGGCGCCGGCAAGCGGCAGCACCGCGCAGGCCGGAAGCGCGACGCCATTGTCGCTGAATGCCACGGCGCCGGTGGGCGCGGTGCCGCTGACGCTGGCGACGAAGACGACGCTGGCGCCCGTGTTCGCGGGATTGCGGTTGACGGCGAGCGTCGTCGTGGTGGCCGCAGGCCCCGACGCCTGCGTTCCCACCGTCCAGGCCTCCAGCTCGAGGACGCGCGAATAGCCGAAGAGCGCGCTGCCGACGTTGACGCGCACCCGGTCCGTAGTGACTGGCGCGAAGGTGACGGTACGCTTGACGAGGTTGTTGCCGGTCACGGTGGCGACGGTCATCCACGCGGTGCCGTTCCAGACCTGCACGTTGAAATCGACGAGACCGAACAGCGTGAACGTCTGCGTGTCGGCGGGAATGATCCCCGCGCCGTACTGGTCGGCGAGCGTGTAGACGACCACGCGGTCGATCGCTTTCTGGCCGCTGAAGCTGACCTGGACCCAGTCCGGAAATGCGTAGGCGGTGACGTCCGACCAGCCGCCGCCGCTGCCCCAGGTCATCCCCGTATGATCGCCGTCGTTCACTGCGGCGAGCGGAAAGGCGGCGCCGTACGTGGTCGATGCCGAGGCGACGCCACCGTTGGCCGCGAGCGCCACGTTGGTCGACGCGGCGGCGCTGCCGATGCCCTGCGCCAGCGGCGCGCTGGACGCGCTCGTGTTCCCCGCGTCGCCGGCGTACGTCGCGACGATCGAATGCGTGCCGGCCGCGAGACTGCCCGTGCTGCAGGCCGCCGTCCGCACGTTCCCGCTGCCCGTGACCGCGAGCGCATTGCAGCCCGCGATCGCATTGCCGCCGTCGGTGAAGGCGACGTTGCCGCTCGGCGCGACGCCGGAGACGGTCGCCGTGAGCACCACGGTGGCACCCGCCAGGGCGGGGTTCGCCGAGCTCGCGATGCCGACGGTGGCCGTGGCGCGGTTCACGGTCTCGGTGAGCGAGGCGCTGGTGGACTGCAGGTTGTTGCCGTTGCCGCCATACGAGGCGGTGATGGTGTGCGCGCCGGTGGCGAGCGCCGCGGTCGTGCAGGCGGCCGCCGGCGCGTTGCCGCCGCCGGCCAGCGCGACGCCGCTGCAGCCCGCGATCGGCGCGCCGCCGTCGAGGAACGTGACGCCGCCTGTCGGCGCCGCGCCCGCGACCGTGGCCGTGAACGTGACCGCGGCGCCGAACGTCGCTGGATTGGGCGACGCCGCGAGCGTGGTGGTGGTCGCCGCGGCCGCGCCGCCCGCGGAGACCTGCACGGTCAGCGCGCCCGACGACGCCGACAGCACGCTGATGTTGATGCCGTACGTCGTGTCGCTGAACGTCTCGCCGGCGATCAGTGCCGCGTCGTTGAACGACGGCGTGCCCGGCGTCATGTCGAGCAGCTCGGTGTCGTCGCTGAAGCTGTCGCAGCCGCCGCAGAGCGTCTCGAACGGCGACGCCACGCGCACCTGCGCGCCGTTGTTGGGCCACGATGCGAGCGCGCTGTCGAAGCCGATCGGCTGGCGGAACTCCACCCAGTACGTGCGATTCGCCGACGTCGTCGGGATCTTGATGGCGTAGAGCGGACCGCCGGGATTCTCGAGCGGCGCCAGCGTGTACGTGGCGGTGCCGGCGGTGTGCGTCGCTACCGCGCCGGTGCCTATCCAGTTGAGCTTGGATTTCTGGCGCGCATTGAAATGCATCGCCCGCTGGTTTCCCATCGTGTCGAACGGGTCGCCGTATTCGCTGACCGTGCAGCTGCCGCCGATCGCGGCGCCCGCACAGCGCAGGCTGGCCGCGTGCAGCAGGCCGAAGTTGTGGCCCATCTCGTGCGTGACCACCTGCGTCACGAACGAGTTGACGCCGTTGATGTACGCCCGGCGCGGGGCACCGATGTAGGCGAGCCCGCTCCATCCGCACGCGCCGATGGACGGGAAGAGGTAGACGACGAATGCGTACTGCGCCGGGTCCCAGCTGCTGCTCGCGAGCTTGGCCGCGGCGTTTGCCGCGGTGCCGACCGCCTGCCAGTCCGCGTTGTTGCACGTCGCGGGCATGGCCATGTTCATCGGCACCCAGCTCGACGTGACCGTCACGTTCAGCGCTTGCTGGCCGTACGACACTTCGCTGTAATAGTTGGCGACGCTGCCCGCGTTGGTCGTCATCACCTGTTGCGCCTGCGTGGCCGTGAACGTCGGCGGGACGGTGTTGTTGAAGTTCGCCATGATGACGAGCACCGAATTGACGGTGACCGCTTTCTCGCGCACGTCGGCGCGCGGCGTCGCGATGCCGCCGGGTCCGGGGGCGAGGATCGTGATCCGCGCTGGCAGCAGTCCCGCGCCGTCGGCCGTCATCCGGCCGCTGACGCGAAGGCGCATGCCGTAGCCGAGCACTTCCGGCAGGCTCGCGAGATCGAGGCGGCGCACACGGCCGTCGTCGGTGTGCAGCTCGTAGATGAAGCGGCCGGTGCCCGCGGCGAAATCGTCCGTGTGCGCGATCGCGAGCGTACCCTCGTCGACGTCCTCGGTGCCGGTGACCGCCACCGCTGCGCCGGCGAGCTTGTTCGCCGCCTCGACGTCGAACGTCCTGCCGTTGCGCCGGCCGGCGAGCTCGACTCGAACGCCGGTCGCGAGCGAGCTGGCGGCGGCGCCTTGCAGCGCGAAGGCCGTGCCGTCGTCCTGCCGGAGCTCGCGATAGCGATGCGCCACCACGCCCGCCCGGTCGTCGATGACGATCTCGGCGACCGTACCCGACAGCCGTTCCTGAGCGGGGATGCCGGTCGCGATGCCCTTGGGGCCTTCGCCCGCCGGATGCGCATCACCGTGTGCCAGCGCGCCACCCGCAAGGCCGCCCGCCAGGGCGAGCACCAGCAGTGAATGACGAGCGGTGCGGTACAACGCGAAGACGACGGGCATGGCGGAGGGCGGACGCGCGGGGCGTCCGCACACGTTCACGAGAAAGGATTTACGGGGAACCGCAAGTTTCATGCCGGTATGGGGCCAATTTATGACGTTGGCATGGTGCCCGAATTACCCCCGCCGGGCAATGACCGCTCGTCCCGGGGGTCACTGGCAGGCAGTGCCGGGGGCCCGGAATATCTGGCGGGTAATGGCCTTGGTTTGCGTCACGGTCTTGCCGTCGAGCGTGACCGTATAGGCGAACGTGCCCGCGTTGCCGCTCGCGAACGTGAGCGTCAGGCCGCCGACGGTCGTGTTCGTGACGCGCGCGGGGTCGAACGGCACGGACGAGAACGGCGGCCCCGTCGTCGAATTGATCGGGCCGGCGAAAGTGCCGGGGCCGACCGACGGCGCGGTCGCCGACAGCCACAGCGGCGTCCCATCGGCCGCGTACGTGAACCAGGTCGCGAAGATGACGCTCCCTTCCTGCGTCAGGTTGATGCCCCAGCCCGACTCCACGCCGGCCGGAGCGGCCCACCACAGGTCCTCGTGGTTGGTCGCCTGCGCGAGGTCCGGCAGCGCGCCCCAGACGCACGCCGGAACGGGCCCGAACACCTGGCGCGTGATCGCCTTCGTCTGCGCGATACCGTTGACGCTGTAGAAGAACGTCGCGTTGTCGACGTCGGTGAAGGTGAGCGACGCCGAGCCCACCGCCCCGATCGTGATCGACCGCGGATCGAACGGCACCGCGCTGAACGCGGGCCCGTGGGTCTGGTTGAGCGTGCCCGAGTACGTGCCGTCGGCCACTTTCGTTCCCGTCATCGACAGCCACCACGCCTTGCCGTTGGCGTCGTAGGTGAACCAGGTCGCGAAGATCACGTCGCCCTGGTGCGCGACGTTGAGGCCCCAGCCGGATTCCGAGCCCGGCGGGGACGCCCAGAAGAGGCCGCTGTAATTCGGCGGCGTCGCGCGGGCTGCGGCCGCCACGGCCGCACCGGCGTCGAGCATCCCCGCGCCGCACGTCGCCGTCGTGCAAAAGCACTCCGCCTGGTCGACCTGCGCGGTGCCGATCGGTTGCGGCGCCTGGCACTGCGGCACCGGCGTGCCGTCGTTGTTGAACGAGCCCGTGGTCGGGAACGGCCGCGCCGTCGCCTGCAGCAGCGAGCGCGCCCGCGCGGGCGTGAGCGACGGCTGCACGGCGAGCATCAGCGCGACCGTGCCCGATACGAGCGGCGCCGAGAAGCTCGTGCCGAGCGACGCGTTGAAGCTGTCGGTGTAGATGGAGCCGCCGGCCGCGTCGGCCACGGGCGCCGTGGGGCCGCGATTGGACGTCGTCAGGATGGGGTAGAGGCACGGGTCGAGGGCGCCGACGTTGACGCAGTTGCCGCCCGGGGCGCTCACGCTGATCGTGGATCCCAGGTCGGAGAATCCGACCTTCGTGCCGATGTGGCGGAGCGCCGTGACGGCGACGACGCCGCTGCAGTTCGCCGGCGAGCCCGCGGCGTGGCCGGTGCTGTTGCCGGCGGCGGCCACGACCACGGCGCCGGCCGCCGCGATCTGGCCCAGCGCGTCGACGTAGGCGCTGCTGCACGAGCCTTCGCCGGACAGGCTGAGGTTCAGCACGCGCGCCGGCGTCGTGTTGGCCGGCACGCCGGGAACGCCGATCCCGGCGGCCCAGCGCATGCCGGCGATGATGTCCGAGTCGAAGCCGCCGCACTTGCCGAGCACGCGCACCGGCAGGATGCGCACGTTGCGGGCGACGCCCGCCATTCCGATGCCGTTGCCGGCCAGCGCGCCGATGATGCCGCTCACCTGCGTGCCGTGCCACGAGCTGTTCTCCGGCGCGGGCTCGCACTGGTACAGCGACGTGCCGGTCATCTGCAGGTCCGCCTGCGTGACCCAATCGCCCGGATCGGAGGCGTCCGCGTCGCGGGGGCCGCCGTCGTTCGCGGTGGTGAGCGTCGCGATCATGTCGTAACCGGGAAGGAGCACGCCGCCGTCGGCGGCCCGCAGGAGATCCGGGTGATCGAAGCGCACGCCCGTGTCGATCACCGCTACCACGATTCCCGGCTGCGCCGCGGCCACGTCCCATGCGGGCTCGACGTTGATCGACGAGGCCACCACACCCGCCGGCGCGCGCAGGTACCACTGGCCCGCGGCGGGCCCGCCGACACCCGTCGTTACCGGCGGGCCGGTGGCGTAGAGCGGATCGTCGGGCGCGACGGCGCGATGGCGGCGCTGGTCGGGCACGGCGTACTCGACGTCCGGCTCGGCGGCAAGGCGGCGCGCCAGCGCTTCCGACGTCACGCCCGGCGCCAGCATCACCTGCGTGCGCTGCGCGATTTCGCGTCCGGTGCGAAGCGCCAGCGCGACGCGCTTCGCGAGCGCGGCAGCGCGCGTCGCCGCCGGTGGCGTCACGGCGTTCGCCGCCTTTTCGAGCAGCGGGGACTCGGCACGAAGCTTCACGATGACGCGGCCCTCGCCGGCGGGGGTCTCCGCGAACAGCGGGCCGGCGGCCGCCAGCAGCGCGGCGGAGGCGACGAGGGGGAGCAGCAACGTACGGCGCGTGGACATGACCAAGGCGCCGAGGCGGCGCAGGACGGGGGACGCGAGATGGTACGCGCCCGCGCCGCGGGGGCGAGCGTCGCGCAAAATGTCGAATCGGCGAGCGGCCGAACGACTAGCCAATGGCTGAACGTTCAGCTGCCTGGATCGAAGGAGGTGTGCCATGAAATTCCTGTGTCTCGGGTATTTCGACGCGGAACGGATGAATGCCCTGCCGAAGCCCGAGATCGACGCGTTGATGGACCAGTGCTGGCCGCACATGCGGACGCTGTATGAGACCGGGCGCGTGGTCGTCGATGCCGGCCTGACGCAGGAGGTCCGGCGCGTGCGCAGGGTCAACGGCAAGGCGTCGGCGGTGGACGGCCCGTACGCCGAGACCAAGGAAATGCTGGGCGGCGCGTTCCTGATCGAGGCCGACGACATGGACGACGCCATCCGGATCGCCTCCCTGCACCCCACGACGCAGGTGAGCGCAGGCGAGGGACTCGGATGGGTGCTCGAAATCAGGCCGATCCACTATTTCGAGATGCCCGCGCCCCACTGACTACAGCAGCCATTCGATCGGCAGGATCGACATGAGGTCGACCTGCCGCCGCAGCCACCACGTCGTTCCCGGAACGAAGTAGGGGGACACGAGCACGAGCGACGCGCGGGGCCGGCCCAGTGCGCGAACGAGCTCGGGAAAGAGCAGAACGTCCGTGCGCGACGTCGTGTTGAGCGTCTTCGCCGGGTCGTTTCCCACGGAATTCCCATGCGCCGGCTCTCATCGTTGGTTCTCGCTGCGCTCGCCGCGCTGCTGCCCGCGTGTGCAAGCCTGCCGTCGCTCGAGGGCCGCACGGCGTCCCGCGCGCTCGCCGCCACGGCCTCGACGCGCCTCGGCGCTGCCGTGACGCCGCTGACGGCGGCGCGCCCCGGCAAGACCGGAATCCACGCGCTGCCGGATCCGCGCGACGCCTTTGCAGCGCGCGCGCTGCTCGCGCGGAACGCGGACAAGTCGATCGAGGCGCAGTACTACATCTGGCACAGCGGAAACGTGCGGAATTTTACCGCGCCGCGAATTGCGCCTGCTCCCGCGCAGTGGTGGGAGAATCACGACGTGGATGCCATGCCCGACTCCCTCGTCGCCCTGCCCGCGCCCGCCCGCGATGCGTCCAAGCAGAGCCTGCGGCTGCGCCGGTTCCTGTTCGCGAGCCTGTTCTCGCTGGTGTACCTGTTCGTCCTGGCGCTCTTCTATGCGGAGGACAAGGTCGGCCGCGACACGCTCGTCGAGGCGTGCGCGATCGTCGTGTCCTCCGTCCTCGTGTTCTTCTTCCTGTTCCGGCTGGACCTCAACCTGCGCTTCACGGACCCCAGCCTCACGGTCTGGCAGCTCCTCGTCGCCGTCTTCACGATGCTGTACGTCGTCTATCGCGCGCCGGAAACCCGCCTCGTCTTCAGCGCTTTCTTCTTCGTCGCGCTGATGTTCGCGATGCTGCGCCATAGCGGGCGGAAGGTCGCCGCGCTGGGCTCAGTGTCGCTGCTCGGCTTCGCGCTCGTCACCTGGCTTCGCTACGAGGGCAACCGCGACGGCGAGATGCTCCGCGTGGACATGCTGCAGCTCGCGGTCGTGTCGGTGACGCTGCCGTGGTTCATTTTCATCGGCGAGCACGTGAAGCGTCTCCGACGCGGTCTCGACGAAGTCAGCCTGAAGCTGGAGGGCATCGAGGAGCGGGCGCGCCGCGACGACCTCACCGGCGTCTACAACCGCCGCGCCCTGATGATCGCGATGGAAGACGCGAAGCGGCGGGCCGACGCGTCCGGCGAGCCGCTGTCGATCTGCGTCATCGACCTCGATCTCTTCAAACGCTACAACGACGAATTCGATCACCTCACCGGCGACATCGTCCTGCGCGCCTTCGCGCAGGCGGTGCAGGGCGGCCTCCGCGCGACCGACGTCTTCGGGCGCTACGGCGGCGAGGAATTCGTGCAGATCCTGCGGCAAACGGCGTTGACGGGCGCGATGGCCGATGCCGAGCGCCTGCGGGAGCGCATCAGCCAGCTCTACATGCCCATCCCGCGCTCGATCGGGCCGCTGACCGTCTCGATCGGCGTCGCGCAGTACGAGCCGGGCGAGACCATCGTCGAGACGTTCGCCCGCGCCGATGCCGCGCTGTACAAGGCGAAGCAGCGGGGACGCAACCGCGTCGAGTGCTGAGGGGCTCGCCGTCGCGGTCGGCCGCGGGTAAAATTGGACGCTCGCAAAAAGCAACTGCGTTGGGTAGAACGTGCGGAGTGTCCACGCTCTGGTAGTCGACGACAACCCGGCGGTACGGGACGCCGTCACCGACATGCTGAGGGCCCTCGGAATGAGGGCCGCCTCCGCGGTCAGCGGTCGCGCGGCGCTGAAGCTGTGCGCCGGGCGGTGTCCGTTCGACGTCGTCCTCGCCGACGTCGTGATGGGCGATATCGGGGGCGTTCAGCTCTCCGAGACGCTTCGCGAAGCCTATCCCGACGTGCCGGTGATCCTGATGACCGGCCGCGACAGCCTCGTCGACGGGGTGATCGACGCTGGGATGGTCCCGCTTTACAAGCCGTTCGGCGCGCTGCTCCTCGGACGCGTCATCAACGACGCGTTGGCGCGCCGGCGTCCGTCGTCGTGAGAGCGCGCGCGGAGCCATCCCGGGGCGTGACGGCCGCGTCCCACGCGCGGCGAACCTCCGCCAGCACGCGCTCGACCGGCAGTCCGTGCAGGCACGCGTGCTTCGGCGCGTCGTACGTCTGTCCCGGCGGCGTGATGCAGGGCCCGCGCGGCATCCGCGACAGCTTCGGATCCTCGCGGAAGCACGGCTGGCAGGGCAAGCCGATGCTGA